>Ga0335072_10000370_pt1 | contig 92722 bp, 78 predicted proteins | sample Lox_Sample_21_FD_206725 | JGI IMG/M metagenome (GOLD analysis project Ga0335072, IMG submission 206725) | Soil microbial communities from Loxahatchee National Wildlife Refuge, Florida, United States - Lox_Sample_2.1 | ecosystem: Environmental > Terrestrial > Soil > Wetlands | place: USA...
CCTCTTGGGGGCGTTAGATGGTTCCGGACTGGCTACTTGGGCATATGTGCACGGTATTCTTGGACATCTACAGAAATTATTGAGGTCAGCTCAACTCGAACATAACGGCAACTTGTGTGAGCGTAGGCCAGAGTTGCCCTTACCATATGAGAGCTTTCCTACAATGGACCACCGGCGAAAGTGAGTAAGCTGACCCCTCTCCATAAGATATTGGAGTAGACTACGTTGGAAGCATGAGGAAGATAATCAAGAGAGTGAGGCAAATTAAAGTTCGTCGTAGACGAGGAGAAATAGCTTTGATCAGCTAATCACTTCCACCCTCCACCTGCAACGACAGCACGACCTCAAAGGACAGCCTGCGCCGGAGTCCTGGAGCAAAATACTACGTCCGTCAGCCATAACTTCAGGTCGATGCCCGGCCCTAATGTTGAAATGCAAGGCTTGATTGATCAGCTTAGGTTCAGCCGGTCCTGCATCTCTCTCCGACCTCCACCTGACAAATTCATGCTCCGACGTGCCGTCCTTGACATGCTTGTTCCCTTCCCGCTGATCAGCGACCGTGGTGTTAGGGAGAGGCTTCCCGGCGAGAGTGGCAGGCGGGTAATCGTGACCGGTATATGTTCGATGGTTCCGCGGCAGAGATAATAATTTCGACATAGAGTTGAAGGAGGACCTCAGCTTTCAGACCACCAATAGAGAAATTCTCGCCGTCTTCAAACAGGTGGTGGAGGCTTTAACGAGTTCCGCAGCGAGAATACCATACTTCCCACCGACCTGTACCTGCGCATCTTTGATCCTCTTACCAATGCAGGTCTTGGGCCACTTGTCAGCAGTTGTCTCCTAATCGTTGCTGTAAGCAATGTGGCGCTGTCAAGCGGTCTGCAAGCACGTGGGTTTCGAGGAGATGGGCCACACGGTATCCTCTTCCTTGACAAGGGTGAGTATCTCATCTGTCGGCTTTGTACTGAGCTCATTCGTGGCCGTGTTGAAGCTCAATACAGGATCAATTACTACCGCTTGAGACGTGGTCGAGCAGGCGACGACGTATTGCCAGGCGCCACTCGTAGATTCAAACAAGGTATGTATGATTGGAACAGCAGAGGCAGCCACCACGAAGCATCAGTGGAATGAATTGTTGCTTGGCAGGAAGCTTTGGTTTGATACGCTCGTAGGCGCCGTCGTCGGAGTGGTATGATCTATGTAATGGACGGCAATCGAAGAGACTAGAGGTTGCTGACCATCTCGTATTTTCGTTGAAAGATGCCCCCACGACGTGAGCTTCGGCGCTGGGCAGCCCGCAAGCGATCAATAAAGCCATGCATAAGCGCGTGCAAAGGCTGCAAGAGGCTTCCCTGCAGATACTACCGTGTGTTAGTGAGAAGAGGGCTTTCAGCCAGCCACCCCGGCCTTGCCGCCTGCGCGAATCACGCGATTGGTGGTGTCGAAAGCTCATTAGTAAATCTTAGGATACGAGCCTTCTCGTTTAAATGCCGTTGAAGTCCAAAAGCGCAGAGTCTGATCCAGCTGGCTCAGATTGAGCAAAGTAGAGCTGTTATGACTGTACTTGTAACTGGGAGCATGACGCACCTTTCATCCTCTAGAGCAAAATTGCTCAACCACGAATGTCGAGGGCTGGTATCTGGACTATGCCTAAGGAGGCTGTTGCTAATAGTCCATGGACTCCGCCATACACCATCTCCATGCCCGTCACTCAGCCAGTCAAGTTCTACAATTCTCTCTCTTCTTCCCAGTTTTCGTCGGTTCATGCATGGATAACCCATCTAATGCTGGAGAATCGCAGGAAGGACATCGGCGGCCTCTGCTTTCTTCAGCGCGTGATGAAGACTGCCAGATGGGATGCTAATGATGATGAGATTGTCAACACAGACATGCTATTGGAGAACATTCCAGAATAAGTTCTTCAATCTTTTCCATGCGGCGTGAAGCCGTAAATGCTGAGAGAGTATTTCAGCACATTCCGTGGATACCTCGTAGATGGTCCACATATGGTAATAGCCAAGTCCTGGAGTGAGGCAATCAGCAAATTCACAAGCTTGTCAAGTTGACTTTAGTACGATGGCTAGAAGCGCCCTGAAACCCCGGCGTTTGCCTTTAAACGTCACATGGCAATGAAAAAAGCTCGAGCACAAGTGCTTAACTGGAATTACCCGGAAGGTGTACTCCCGATTGTGTCGTTCCATTTATGGCAGTTCGAGCCTCTTTACAACAACTTGTAAAGATTTCTGGCGAACTGTGGCCTGGGTGTTGAGAAACTACGTGCTAACAGCGTACCTTTTCTAAAAACCCCGCAGGCGGGTATTTTGATCCGCTAGTAGTAGGCAAAGCTACCCCTAAAATTCTAGGCTTGCACGGGCCTTTACCCTTGTGACCCCTCGACGATGGAAAGCTCCCCGCGAGGCCAATAGAAATGACTAGAAGCCTGTATAAACTTCAATGCGATGACCCTGTTGCCTGCAAAGCCACTGGGACGGAGTCCCCTTACATATCGGGCAACCGCAGCGTGTGCGGGTCACATAGTTGACTCCAGCAACCTCCAAAGAGAGGTGCTTGGCAATGCAGCCATGCCAACAGGACGCCTCCACGGGCAGCTTTTCAAAGAACAGAGCAATCGAATCATGAGAAGAGTGTATTGCGCCAAGGACACTGCAGGATCGTGGAGAAGTATATATTGAAGTGCTGTCCCCCAGATGGTGGTCATTCTAGCACAGCAACAACGTCAATAGCGTTACTGAAAGCAGTCGACGATTTTCTCAAGCCCAAAGCAAAACCAGATCCATCTCTTACAACTAGTCAAGACCAGGGTTCAACGATAGGGTGAAAGGTAGTCACTACTAGCATTGCGCAATATGGCTCCTTCCAAAAAGAGGTGAGATGCCCTCAATTTCGACAAATATGCCATGCCTCCCTGTTTCACGATGATGGGGTGAGCTCGACTTACTACCGTGTAGCAGTGGATAACCCCTATAAATCTGGGCGAACAAGGCTGACAACACAACGTATAGTTTCCCCCCTATCCGCGCCATCTTCTTCGATCTGGACGGTCTTCTCATTAATTCCGAAGATATAATCCATTTTTGTACTGACAATACCCTCCGCAAATATGGTCGACCGCCTCTTCCCTGGTCAGTCAAAGCACAGCTCGTAGGAACTACCGGTTACTCTACCGGCCAAGCATTGTACGACTGGGTTCAACTCCCTATTACTCTCGAGCAATTCACTCGCGAGCAAATGGAGCAAAAACAGTTGCATCTTCCTGAATGCAAGCCGTTGCCTGGCGCCGAAAAGCTATTGTCAACGCTGAAGAACGCGCATTCTCTAGCCAAAGGCAACGTCGAGATTGCGCTGGCCACAAGCACCCCAAAGTACAAATACGATCAGAGAATTCAGCGCCCGGAAACCAAAAAGCTAGTCAGCGTCTTCCATGAAGATCGAATAATCTTAGGAGATGACCCAAGAGTACAGCGTGGTAGGGCCAAGCCAGCCCCTGATATCTATTTGCTGGCTTTGCAAATAGTCAATTCAGGCCTTCAAGGATCGGCCAAGCAGATATTGCCTGAGGAGTGCCTGGTTCTCGAGGATAGTTTGCCAGGCGTGGAAGCTGGGAGACGGGCTGGAATGAGGGTCATTTGGGTGCCGCATCCTGGGTTGGCGACCGAGTACACAGGAAGGGAGAAAGAGGTGTTAGCTGGGAGAATGGCGCTGGTTGATATTGGCGATAACTGGCAGCTTGGAGAGATTGATGACGGCTGGGCTGAACAACTTCCCAGCCTGGAGGGGTTTCCTTTCGAGAAATATGGTATTGAGACATCCGAAGGCCGTCGCAGTGGTCAACAGCTTTCATCCATCATAAGCTAGGTTGTTAGCATGTGCAACCAAAGGAAAAAGGCCTTGTATGAAAACCTGTTCACATTTGGGAAAGGGGCGCTAAGGATTGTCTCTGTGCACCCCTTTTGATCGCACAGTTAATCTAGCAATCGCGCACTCGAGCATCCCGAGTTGTTCCATATGCTAACCAAATTTCAATTCTCGACGGCGCATTAACTAGACATAAGCGCCATAGCTCTTGGTCTAAGAGGACTGTGCATTGCAGCAAAAAGGATGAAAGGTGATGAAGGGTATCATGAGAGGCCCGAAGCCTTAATGAAGTTCGAATCAGCTGCGGTCGCGTTCCAGCTTTCGACTCTCGCTTCCCTCATATCCATGGGGATACTTCCGCACCAAGTATCGCATATCTTCCTTACTGGCAGCTACGTTTTCGTCGACGTACTCTGTAAAGCGTTCTGGTAGTTCGGTCAGCACTTTCACGACATTGCGTGCCCTCGTGAGGACGCCAGGGCCAGCATATTCTGGCAAGTTGGCAAATTGGGTACGTGGCTACGTGCCATTGTGATGAAACTTCGAACGATAAAATAGGAGCAAAGATTTCGCGAATGGACTTAAAACATGATATGACGATCTGCCTGCTCGTTGTTGGTGCTGTGCACCGGCCAACGAGAACGCAAGACTCATGAGTGACTTCACCCTACCCAAGCTTGCCGGGAATTTAGTTATTCCCAGTGCATACCTCCATCCTCCGCGTGAAGTTAGCCCCAAAAACTTCCATATCGCGGCGCGGCTGATCACGCTAGGGCAACGTGATTGGTGTCTGTAGCGAGGAAGGCAATGCTGCCCACTCATAATTATCGCTCAATGCGGCCAGTCCATTTTGTGGCTGCGTTCACTTGCACTACGCCCGGGAGGATCTCCCAATCATCACCCACCCAGATGCCTTGAGACTACGCAGCCTTGTGAGCCGCAATCATGGCTTTTGCAGCGGTGCAGCCTGTCTGCAAAAAGCCTAGATATCATATCTTCGTCGAAACCTGATTGACAAGACCTTCATATGATACCTGATGGCTTATTCCGGCCCACTGCCTCCTCTTAAACAAGCCCGATATCCCCGAAAGCCTTGCGAAGGCGATATATGCGGCGGCAAAGGCCAACCCACCTACTTCTGCAACTTCTGCGACTGTAGCTTCTGCGACGAGTGCTGGGACAAAGAGCGAGCGCATAAACCTGGGAAGAAAGGTCCAGATGGATACGCACACGAAAAGGAGGACCTACTTGTCGTGGAGAGATATCGTGATATATTAGAGCCATCATCGGATGTTCATGAGCAGCAAGCATTACACAGGGATGATGAAGACACGACCTGGTTCGGCATTGGCCGTGACATGTCAGATGCACCCATATTCGAGGACTATGGTCGATACGCTGCCCTAATGGCAGGTAGTCTCACCGCCAAATTCCTAGTAAGATATCCTCAGCTTGTATCATTCATTGGCCAGACAGGTGAGTAGCTCTTGCATATGTGCCTCGCTCTGGCTAAGAGTGCCACAGGAGCCGGCAAGAGCACGCTCGTCAACATGCTCATTAGTCACGAAGAAATGAAGACAAACCTAACCACGACGTCTACCTTCGCAACGCCTGTTGTCGGATCTATAAACGACAGCGTACCGACCTCTGGGGATGTTCACTTGTACGCCGAACCCGGCACCATATTCACTGGATCGCCGCTTCTCTACGCCGACTGCGAAGGACTGGAGGGAGGGGAGAGTCTGCCCATGGCCGAGAAGCACAAGATCCAAGACAAAGAGCAATCACAAGCATTGGTACGGCGAAAGCCAATCGGGCGCACTACTTCCCCTCATAAGCGCCGCAGACCAAAGAAAGGTAGGCCGAGGAATATTTCGTGGGCTATCGACAGCGAAACTTCAAAAAGAGAATATGCGGTGACAGAATTGTACCCGCGACTGCTATACACCTTCTCGGATGTGGTTGTTTTTGTACTGCGCAATTCGAAGTAAGTACTTATCAACTCATCCGCGGAATGCTCTGCCGCCCAGAGCCATTTGCTCTAGCGTTAATAGCACGTAGGACGTTTGAGTCTGCAGTGCTCACTAAACTAGTTCAATGGGCTTCCGTATCCATGGAGAAGTCACTCAATCAGCCTGCCTTGCCTCACGCAATCATTGCTCTGAATGCAACAGACATGGCGATCGATTCAAACCAATGGGAGACACAACACAGTACTGACAAACTACTTTCGGATGTCCAGGATGCTGTACGAAAGATTCCTATGCTTCAAGAACGCGCCGCACAGTGGCAAGAGAAAGGAAGAATCATCAACAATACCAAGGACCTACTCTACTGTTACTATTCTTCTGTCACAGTGATAAGGATCCCTGTCAAGGGCCGCTACATGCTCATGGATCAGCAGGTGAGAAAGCTCCGGGAAGAGATTGTCTTTCGAAGTAATCAATCACACTATACGAAGGCTAGAATCCGCATGTTGTCGAATGGTGACGACCTACAAATGTACCTGCAGGCGGCTTTCGATCATTTTGCTCAAGACCTGGATACTCCTTTCAACTTTGTGGAGGTAGCACTCAGGAGTAACCCTATACCGCTGAACTTTAGCGGAAATATTCTGAAACTTGCAATTGCAATCAGGGATCATCCAGCCAAGCCCCTTCCTCCTGTCATATTCAAATTGCTAGCTCCCATGGTGGCTTCTTGCATTATGCTCGATATACATCGCCACAGACGTTTAGGTCAGTCAAATCTACTTTTCTACCCATCCTTCTATGTTTTCAACTCGACCTGCACTTTTCTTGAACCCGTTGTGAACCCCCTTTATCACACGGTATCCATAACATGCTTTCGTCCGAGCCTGTATGGCGGACCCCTCTCTTAAAGTTCGTCCAACAAGGACTTGAGGTGTTCGATGATTATCAAGATATCGACTCACTGTGTCTGGGCTGCTCGCACGATCTCTTTTAATCGATCATAACTGGGCTTTTGGTATGTGTTGACTGATGCTCGTTCCGACAGGCATTCCAAACAAGCTCCTCGAGGACCATTACATGCACTACTGTCAAGATGCTTATGACGACTTTTGCGACCGATACTGGCCTTGTAGTTACTCGAATAAACGAGGTCGCTGTGTTGGTGTTCAGCAGGGGCACAGCGATAAAGGCCATCAGAACGCAGCTGGGAAAATCATCGCCGCCGGCGACTACCAATCATCCTTCTCAGAATCACAATGCGAAGATAAATGGATAAGCAGTCTTAAGCAGGAAATGAACCGTATACAGACACTCAAAGAAGAGAGCAGTTTTGGAAGATCTAACGCTAACACGGATTCTCTCGCAACCCAATTGCATCGCCGACTTATGGTTGAATTCTATGACAGCGTCAAACCTGCGAGTCACTTCATGAGCCATTCGACATGTTTCTGTTGTCTGCGAGAGCTCCCAGAACATGCGCTTGTTTGCGGACATACCCTATGCACCTTATGCATCCAGGCATATGGCAGCGAGACGCTCAGTGGCCATGGCAGATTTGAAATGGCCGAATGTCCTTTGCATCCACATGAGGAGCGCTGGAAACCACCGACCAGCATACAGCTCAAACCGGCGCTAGCAGGCGTTCGCATTCTTTGTCTGGATGGGTAATGATTCAATCCTTGGTTCAGACGGTCCGTACGTGGCTAAGACGGCAATAGTGGCGGCATGCGAGGCATAGTGGAGCTCGAAGTACTTGATGCAATTCGTCGCCAACTTCCCTCGAAGATCCCAATCCAGAGCTTCTTTGACCTCATTGTCGGTACAAGGTACGTGCACTAGCTCCGCTTCTCCGCGGCGCTTGCTTTTCAATCCCAACTGCAGCCCGAGGCCGGATCTCCCTTGTCCCAACTTTGTATCTCGTATCAGGCTAATGATGACTTGAAGTACCGGTGGCATCATTGCGCTGGGTCTTGGGGTTGAAGGTTGGACTGTCGAGTCTTGTATTGAGCGATTCCATCAGCTTTGCGATAAAGCATTCACGCCTCGAGAAATGCACGGCGTGCCCATCTTGCAGACCCTGGCGGCTTTCAACCACGACAATAGCATATATAAAACCAGGCCACTTGTAGAACTTCTGAAGGACTCCTTCTCGGAAGATGGCCTCCTATTTGGAGGTCCGCAAGAACGGGAGCACTATGTGACGAAGGTCGCAGTCACCTCAACGAGGGACACAGGTCAACAACCGGTTGTCTTGGCCAATTACAATAGGCCAAATCAAAAGAGCGACTTGAGTATGCCCTTAACAATAACTGTGGGGGGACTTTTGTACTAACATGAAGCAGCCGCATCAAGACTAGCAGAATACAAGTTCGAGCGGGCTGACAAGCCTGCCCACGAGCTAAACACCTGGGAAGCGTGAGGTCAGCATCTCGATCTGATGGAACTTGTTCTGATGCCTGCACAGTGCCCGTGCGACGTCTGCTGCACCCTCGTACTTCAAGGTCCACAAAAGCGAGCGAAATGGCTGCGGCTATATGGATGGAGCTCTTTATCACAACAACCCAGTACGTGTTGCAAATATTGAGCGGAAGCTGATATGGCCAGACACCAAGGACTTGCCACCAGACCTGCTGCTCTCCATCGGTACGAGCTGTAGTGCCGAAATATTCAACAAGGCGCGTTCTAGCTCATTTGAGTCAGAGCAATCTCCCGCAGTGCCAGAGCTATCTAGAGACGACCGAGACGCTCAGCCAAAGTCCAAAATGAAGCAACTTTTCAAATTGCTGAAGAATCGCATTGACAATATCCTTGACACGGAAGTCGCCTGGCGCAACTTCGTATCAGATGCTGTAGGGACCGACCCAAGCCTTCAAGGAAAATATCAACGTATCAATCCTCAGATCGGTTTCGAACCACCTAGATTAGACGAGGCTTCGCGTCTCGCGGATCTCCAACGTGTTGTGCAGCACAAATTGAGCAAAGATGCAGCTCTTCTCTCGCAGACCAGAGAAATTGCCCACCGCCTTATTGCGAGCTGTTTTTATTTCGACAAGTTTACTCAGCCAATGAGCTCTGACTTCAGAGACGAGGACCTCACTTGCTATGGTAAGGACAGACATAACCGCTTAGTGGCCTTGCGACTAAATTCTCCAAGGTGAAATCCTCTGCAGGTTCCCTTCAGGCAGTCCAGAGATTCGAGCTTTAGGGGAATACCTCAGAAAAGCTTCCACGGCTCAGTTCCAGCCCTACTTTGTAATTAAGAACAGTGACTCATTCTGGCCTATCGGTAAGAAGAATATGGACACAGGGTTCATTCAGCAGATGACGATGAATGCATTGTTTGAGCTCGTTGCTGATAAATTTGATATCGCCAACGAATCCATCATTACGACCATCGCGTTGGTCCTTGCCCCGAAAGAGGAATACCCCATCAGCGGCTTTCCGAGAATACTCGTCGACCTCGATAATGATCCCAAACGTAAGTAGGGCACGTACTCCTCTCAACGAAATGTGTGCTGATCTCAGTGGTCATGAAGCTCTCGTCCCATCAATCGCAGAACCATTGAAACGGCATCGACCCAAAATTCTGACTCTACGTGACCGCTCTTCTTTAGTTGAAATCGGGCCTCAGACAGATGACCAATCCGAGACGGCCCGAAGAGCTGTGCTGAAAGGCGATAGAGCGCTAATGCGTCTTCTAAACGACGAGGCATGGCGGAACAGTCAGACAGACCAATATCCGAGATGCAGCATCTGTACGGACGAGCTCCCGTTCTCATTCTATCACTGTTATACTTGCAAAGACGACAAGTTTGACATCTGCGAGGGATGCTACATGGATGGGAAATGGTGCCTTGATCTAAACCATCGACTTCTGAAGACGCCATCGCTAACAAAACCGCGGTCTTTCCGCGTCCCTGGCGAGAAGTATTACTTTGGGGAGGACGGCAAAATGGTATCGTTTATTACTGCGGCCAAAAGTCCTGCTGGGTCCAGAAATTCTGGATTCTCGATCCAGACGAAAGACAGCAAGGAGACCAAACCTAGAAATTCTGGTCTGTCGATTCCGTCAAAGGAAAGCAAAGAGACTGGGCGCGAATCTACAGATGCAGCCTCTCAATTTGTACCTCCAGAATTCAAAAGTCTTGCAGAAGCTGCGAATGCTGCGGTCTCGAAGCGGCGGAAGGAAAGCAAAGCGCCTGGCCGCGACTCTGACAATCCTCTACGTCCATTCGTAGTTCCGAGATTCGATGGTCACGGCGGAGAAGCCTGGGGGTCTGCGAATTTATTGCCTTCGGCGAAGAGCACGGACGGCTCTGCCGTCACTGCACCTAGAGAAGTGGTGGCTATAAGTTCTGCAAAAAGCACCGGTTTTGTGTATACCGAACCGACCAATGCACCAACCCAAGTTATGACTCACACCGCAGTGACCGTCAATGAACCTGGGACTCCGGAAATTATGAGTCCGACATTTCGAATACCATTTGAGCAAAACGAAGAGGTCGAAGACGACTACACTGACGAATGGAGTGACGCTCCAGAGGTGCCAAGCGAGTAACGGGGAGACAGGCAACCAGCGCTGAATCAAAAGTTCAGCCGGGAAGAGTGAAGTCCCAGACCTGCTTACACTACTAGCATAACTATCACCAGACTCTCTCGGGTTCGGCGACCCTGTCAAAGGAGCAATTCAGAAGCATAAGGAGAAGAATCAGACAAGTGACCTCACATTAATAAGAGCGTGTTCTGGCTTCCGACGAAGTAGGATTTGCTATTGGGAAAACTGAAGCTGTTCCATACGGCTGAGACGCATTCTCGACTCCTTTCTTCGGCCGATCTTGTTCGTCAAGGCTTAGAGCACCCGGAACCATTCAGGGCCACCATAACACACCACCGCATGCCACCCAACACAGTGGTATGCCGACCAGTGGCTTGGCGGCTTAAAATCGGTGCGGCCCCCCTTCCCCCTCTCTCACGATGCCGTCCCTCCCAGCTTCGTCCTCTATCCCGACGCAGCCGCCGACACGGCTAACCGTTGGGCGGCCCTCGACGTCGAGCCTTTTCGCGCAGAGCGCGGCACGCGAGGCGCTCCAAAAAGACGAATAAGGCGTACGATCCCAAGTAGCGAGAATGATACCTTTCCAGCTATCCAAACAAGACGCTACACCGACAAGGAGATGCCATGGACGTATGACGGGTAAGCAGCCTTTGTTGGGAACGTCAGATGGCCGGACGTTCGCGGCGGTCGCCCCTTTCGAGAGATCTTTCGGCTCACGACGTACCTCCCTTGTCCAGGAATTCTGCGCCGATAAGGGCTTCGAGGACGGCGAGCTTGTGTACGAAGATAAGATGATCTGGTTCCCTAACGACCGAGTGCTGACTCGAGATATTCGGGCCTCACGGTATACGAGGGGGCGGATGACCGCGGGACGGCGCCCTAATCAGGTAGACGCTCGGGATCAAAGCAGTCAAGGCCTACATCACCGCCATCTCGACCTATGGTTCTTTTAGAAGAGTAAGGGCTTAAATTCGCACCCGAATCTGCGCGAGGAGGCCCTTAACGACGTGGTACGGGCCCGGGCCCGGGCGCGCGGCGAGCACGTTCGGCGGGAAGTAATGATTGATGAGATTTAAAAGACGATAGGCCGACAGGATCAACACGGGTACGATGATGAAAAAGTAGAAAATAGGCAGAGGAAATCTACGTATTAGTAACTACGTCGAATCCTGATTAGATCCAACCCGGATGCGTTTATCGCCCGCCCAATCTCGCAGTGCCGTAAATTTTTTCTAAGGAGGGCCGCTGAGGCGGCGGCAGGCACACCAGTGGCCCTCACGGTGGTTCGGGGGTCTCGCCATACTAAAGTGCGAGATCTCGCCGCTACACCCCCTCCCCCCCGGATAACCACTAACTATACCCTAGAAGAGTCTTTAGGAAGGTCTCCCCAGCGGCATTGACCCACTAATCCTAGCCTCCCTAACCACTAAACCTAACCAACGTGGAGTAGTTACTGTTCTTAATCGAAAAAGTTGCATTTCATCAAGAAGTGCGGTTATGGTGGTTGTGTTGCGGACGTAGATTATTTTGCCCGCAAACGAAATGAGCCTGATGCCAATAAGGCTTCAAATGGGGAACAAAGCCTGTCCATTCCTGCCAGTGTGTCGAGTTTAGGAGAGATCTTTGCATATCCTCCGCGTTACACGTGAAGCACGTCCCATGATAGATAGGGAGACGCTTGTTTTAGTATGGACCAAGTTTCTCAACTCGATCGAAGGAAAACGGCTGCCTCTACGTCTGGGCGGTCCTTTTTCCCTCGGACAACCGCCTTCCGCATAGGCAGCGATACTGGCCTAGAGAACGATAAGGGTCCCCTTGGCTTGACGACTATCTACAACCCGCTTGAAAAGGCTATCGCCGACATCATATTCGTACATGGTTTAGGTGGAGGCTCCCGAAAAACGTGGAGCAAAAATGAAGATCCGGCTCTTTTCTGGCCACAAGAATGGCTCCCACAAGATCCAGGGTTCAGAGATGTCCGTATACATACATTTGGCTACGACTCAAACTGGGACAAGGAAAGCATTTTGAATATCCACGATTTTGCCAAATCGTTGCTTGAATGGATAAAAGATTGTCCTGCCATACCACGAGACACCAACGTAGGTTCTCCTTATCTACAACTGTAGAGCCCTCGCAATGCACAACAGATGCTGCAACTTCTCCTTGCGGCCTTGGGTCACTGCTCTGAGTACGTGAAATAAAGGAAACTAATGAAGCTGACAGGACCCGCTCATTCTTGTTTGCCATAGCCTAGGTGGGCTTGTGGCCAAAAGAGCCTACATCCTTGCCAGACAACTTGAAGAGTACGAGGGGTTTGCGCAACGGGTCCGTGCGATCTTCTTCCTGGCAACACCGCACCGTGGCTCGAATCTTGCCAAGCTCCTATCAAGGATACTTCAAGTGACGCCGGGCACGAGACCGTTCGTCACGGACCTTCATCCCAACTCCACGACCATAGAGTCGATCAACGATGAGTTTCCTCACCACTGCCAGAGTTTACAGCTTCACTCATTTTACGAAACTATGCCTATGAATTTTGGTCTCAAAAAAGCTATCGTGGTACCCAAGGATTCGGCAACTCTGGGATATGTGAATGAGCGTACCATGTACTTGAATGCGAACCATAGAGAAGTCTGCAAGTTCACTAGTGAAGAAGACCCAAACTACCTTGCAATTCGCAATTCATTAGCTTCAGTCTTAGGTTACCTAAGAAACACCTTTGTTTTGAAGCGACAAGAGACCGACTATGCGCAGCAACAATGGTTGAACGACAGTTTGGGCGTGGATGATGCACCCGACGATGACTATTTGCGTGTGGATTCCTTTCGTATGCCTGGATCATGTGTCTGGATAACCGAGATGCATACCTACCAGCACTGGCGTGACTCGTCAGATCCTCAAATCTATTGGATTACTGCAAAGCCTGGAACGGGGAAATCGGTATTATCTGCCTATGTGATCAAACACTTGAAGGACTTCGATCACAGTTGTGCGTTCTATTTCTTCACGTACGACGACAAATCGAGATCTAACATTAGTCTTTTTTTGAGATCAATTGCGTGGCAAATGTCCTCGACTTATTCAGAGGTGTTTGATTTCCTTCTCAAGGCATGCAAGAAAGATCCTCAACTGGCCAAGGCGGACTATCGAACAATTTGGCGAAAAATCTTTCTGGAAGGAATCTTCAAGCTTGCACTTTCCCGACCAGTGTACTGGGTAATCGATGCTCTGGACGAATGCAAGAATGATTCGGAAATAGTTCCACTGTTAGTCAAGGCCGCGGAAATAGCGTCGATCCGGATATTCCTGACTTCTCGAAATCGTTTCGAGTTTTACTGGCAGCCTACCCCCCGAAGTCTGACGATTGTATCCGAGACAATCCCGCCAGAGAGCACCAAAGCCGATATTCGACTATACCTTAAAGCAAATATCGATGGCCTTCCAGCTCTCGGTCCGGACAAGGATGAAGCTCGTAATTCTACAATGGAACAGGTCCTCGAGAAGTCTGCTGGGTGCTTCCTCTGGGTTCGACTCGTCCTACAGGAGCTCAGACGAGTTCATACGGCAGCTGAAATCCGCCAAGTGCTTGAAAACGTCCCGTCCGATATGGACGAGCTTTACATGCGCATTCTCGACCAGATGTCCACTTTACCCTATGGCAAGCGACTGGCGAAAGCGATACTGACTTGGACGGTTTGCTCCGCTCGTCCTTTAAGCACCGACGAGCTCTACCACGCTCTTCAAATCGATATCAACGACAACATTGATAGTGTCCAAAGGTCAATCGCGTCGAGCTGTGGTCATCTAGTCTATATAGATGCACATTCGCGAGTGCAAATGGTGCATCAGACAGCTCGGGACTTCCTGCTGCGTTCGGACAATGAGTCAGAATTCGCAATTGACAGACAAGCAGGGCACAAAAAATTGGCGATGGTGTGTCTCAAATATCTCAGTGGTAGTGAGATGACTGGCCCGAGACACCGCAAGCTGAGCGCAAGCGTTATCGCCAAGGAGCGATGTCCCTTTGTGGCATACGCCTGTAATTCTCTGTGGGAGCACATCGCTTTTGTCTCGTCAGAGGATGATGAGTTCCTCTCTGCATTGGCCAGGTTCTTGAAGTCATCGAACGTATTGTCATGGATAGAGTATATTGCGAAAGACTCTGACCTCAACCTCTTAATACAGACTGGCAGGTCCCTTAGATATTTTTTGCAAGGAAGGTCAAGGTATGTTGTACCATTTGGGAAGGACGTTGCGCTCCTTGACGCTTGGGCTGTCGATCTTGTTCGATTAGTGACAAAGTTTGGGAGGAACCTAGCGACGTCACCCTCTTCCATTTTTCAGCTGATCCCGCCGTTCTGTCCGTCCGACACGGCTATCAAGAAGCAATTTGCTACTTCCTCCCGCTCTATCACGGTCAGTGGTCTCTCTGCCACGACGTGGGATGACTGTTCGTCTACCATAACTTATCAGCAAGACACCCCGTCCGCATTGGCCTGCTCTGCCAGCCTGTTTGCTGTCGGACTGGCCAGTGGTCGAATCACGATTTACCATGAGACGACGTGCCAAGAGCTTCGCACAATTTCACATGGTGAAGCTGTGAAAGGTTTGGAATTTGGGGACAATGGGGATCTCCTTGCATCGGCAGGGCTTAAGTCAATCTGCATCTGGAATGTGCACACTTCGACACAGCTTTGGAAGCTTGACATATCATCCAATTGCCTGTCCTACTCGTTTGTAGACAATGATCGACTACTTTTGGGAGCTTTCAGGAGCAATCAATTACTGGTCTGGGACCTAGCCACCGGGTTCTGTAGAGAGCTTACGAGTTGGCTGGATGAACTTGATGAAGAGTACTCCGGTCATTTCCGTCGCCCAATATGTGCAACTTTAGCAGCAGGCTCTAGCCTGCTGGCGGTTGTTTACCGCGGCCAAGATCTAATTGTGTGGGACATTGATAACGAGAGATTGTATGATATCTACGGAAAGGAAACTGGCTCATTAGGTGCTCGAGCGAGGAAGCGTGCAGGCATCGCGTCTGTATGGAGCTTGATGTTCAGCCGGGATCCAGAAGCGGGCCTCCTGGCTGCCGCTTTCAATGACGGCGAGCTGGTAGTGTTCAACACTTTTGAAGGTACGGCTCAAGCAAGAGCACCGGCCAATGCACATACTTTAGCCTCTTCGCCTGATGGCCTAACACTGGCGTGTGGGAATTCTGGTGGAACAATTCACCTTTTCGAATTCGGCAGCCTGAACCTGCTCTACCGAATTCAATCGGAAGAATTCGGGATCAAGTCGCTGGTCTTCAATGCCAATAGTCATCGTCTCATTGACACCAGAGGGCCACATTGTCGGGTTTGGGATCCTCCTGTTTTGGTGCGCCCGGATGCAGATGAAGAAAACAGCGATAGTGTTTCGGTGTCTTCAGCGCCCCAAGACTACACTCTAGATGATGCAAAGCTTTCAGTGCATATCACCGCGCTCGCATGTGCTGAAGATAGTGGCATTGTGTTCTGTGGCAAAGTGAATGGTGCAGTCTGCCAATATGACGCTACGACTGGCCAGCAAATCGGTGTTCTCTTCCACCACTCCGTCGGTGTCTCCATTGTGTCTCTCTGCTTTGATGCACAGAGCTGTATTTTGAGTAGCGCAGACTCTTCTAGCCGAACAATGGCTCACAAGCTCGTTCGTGATCGGAGTGGATGGAGTATTGCGGCTACGGTCATGGATGACAGAACAGGCATTGCCGTGGATGCGCTGTTGTGCAATATAGGCTGCACACGATTGCTGGTATGCACGGGCCCAAAGGACACTCTCTGGTCGCTTGAGCCAAGCGGTAGCAAGGCCCTGACTGTTCTCACATGGGACACACGTCGACTATATAGATGGTTCGCTCATCCAGCGAATCAAGACCAGCTAATTCTGATCATGGACAACGTGGCACATCTGTACGAGTGGCAGTCATTAACCAAATTGACAGCAGATAGGGGAATCCAAATGGTCGGCTCTGTACTTCCAGAGCTGGCCATACGATCCGTCACGCCATGTTTCAATGGAAGTGTCCTTGCGACCACCTTTGCCGAGTCACTCGCCTCGCGATCCAAGTCGAAACTCGTACTGTGGAATACTTTTGAGTTCTCTACAGAGGCCGCCGACGCTGTTCAGGATGGCTTACTCCCAACGGCTACCCCGATTTCCGGCTACCAGCCTCTCGCCGACCAAGTCGAACACCTTATCGGCACCTACGGCCAGAGAGTCGTCTTCCTTCATCAAGACGGCTGGGTGTGCTCCGCTGACTCGCAGAGCTTTGATGTGGAATACTTCGACCGCCATTTCTTCTTTCCCGCAGACTGGCTCAGCACGACCGGTGGACTGATGCTTGAGATTTTCCGGAACGGGAACATTGTTTTCGTGCAGCATGACGAGCTCGCCGTAATTAGGCGAGGCATGGAGCACTTAGAGCTGGGGCAGTCGAGGGGCGTTGGGAAGAGGCCGTCAGTGACGAGATGAACAATGTCAGATACCCTGTTGGAAAAGGTTTGACGTCAATAACTCACCAACAACGAAGATCCACATTTGCCTCAAGGGCTTAGGTGGCGTTGTTGGAGCTCTCAAGGTAGGTTAGATAGGTATGTACTCCGTAACCAGGCACAAGTTCAACTCCACGATCTCCGTTCCCTATCTTTGCTTACCTTGCCTCGCTACTTGCTACCTATCATTTCATCGCTATGAGTTACTATTTCAGCCTAGACTCATCGCACTGCTTCTTCTCGCTCCTTGCCTTCCTCCATCCCATGCCCCACCTTCTCAGAGCCGTATGTGCAGCCAACCCCCCAACCCCGCTCAACAGCCCCAAGAAAGTGAAGAACCAACCTTTCCCCATTATATCGATAAGCGGCTGTAAGACTGCAACTGCCACCGCCGATAACGCACAGCGTGATATGTTTCCTGCCGTGGTGGCCGTGCTCGGTGTCTTGGGGAATGCATCCACAAGCAAGGCGCTGAAAGACTGGATGAACCAAGTGGCCAAGAAACCTTGGAGGAACTGCAATATGAGAGGGACAGCGACGTGGGCATGATAGGCGATAGACCATCCATACCCCAGCATGACACCTATGGATAAGACTAGAAGGTATGCGCAGCCATGGGAGCGGGCCTGTTCGATGGGGAAGGTGGCGAGGTCGTCGCCTGATACTTTGTCGACTTTGAAACCAATCTTTGCTGCCGCGTGCTTATAATTGCGATCTATGGCTTTCCCTGCCAGAAACATGCTAAGAATAGCACCGATCGCACCAGGAAGGTAGGCCAGACCAACTTCAAGCTCGTTAAAAGCGTGAGGCGTAGATTTGTATGCGGAGGGAATGGAGGTTTGAATTCAGCACCATAGGGCGTAGTAGGAAGACGAGAGCCAGATTGTCAAGCATGTGTCCGGATAGAAGATGACCCGGATTGAGGCTAGAGGGCTTTTTATTTTCAGCCTTCTCGTAAGCTTGTTGGTATTAGGAGACTTCTCTTGTTCAGTAGTGCTGGTGGCGGTGTGATCAAAGTTGTCAATATTGGTACCAACCTCGGGGTCACTACTGGTTGGACGATCTTTGGTGGCAGAACGCTTAGGCCAGTGTCGCTGGAACATTTTCCAGAGCGGCTGATTCCATTGACTGTCTCCGATGCTGCCGTTTCCAACCACATTTCTTGCAGTTTCGGGTATGAAGAGAGCTAGGGCTGTTAGCATAAGTCCGCCGAAGATAACAAGGGCCCAAAAAGCCCAACGGAAGCTTCCTGATTCCAGTGCGATCCAACCTCCCACTATTGGCCCGATACAGGTCCCCAAATTGCCAGCTGCCAACACTGGGCCTAGCCATTTCCCCCGTTTCGCAGGGACGCACACGTCGGCGACTGTGCCATAGTTCACAGATAGCACGGCGCTAGCGCCCAGGCTCTGTAGTGCTCGTAAAACAAGCAAAGCTGCATAGCTTGATTTATTGAGTGCAAGACCTAGACTGGCGACACTGTAGAGGGCAAAGGTGGCTAAGTAGATAGGCCGGCGGCCGAAATGGTCGGAGATGCTGGCGAGGAAGAGGGGAGCCAGCGCCTGAAAGATGATGTAGACGGTGATCGTGAGGTTTATTGCCTGGGCACTGGTGCGAAAATGAGTAGCCAATAAAGGTAAAAGAGGAAGGTAAATTGTTGCCGTGAGTGGGGACACGAGTGTCGTAGTCCCCAGAAGTGCGACTATCAGGCTCCGCTCGCGAGACGAGAAGACCGTATAGGGCTCCTGGCGTGAAGCTTGCTGGTTGGGAGGGATCTCCGAGGCTTGTGTGACCTTTTCAGACGGCAACGACATCACTAGTGACAGGTCAGACTTGATAGCAACATCTATTTAGGTGGAAATAAAAGTGATCGTGTAGAGCTTTAGGAGACATTATGAATGAAGCCACCAGCTCCTTCAGCCTATTACCAAGTCTTGTGGTAGCTTCGGAGAGTCCTTGTGTAGACTGCATATTGTGCTCCACTCGGGGCCAGTCCGTACGAGGCACAAGGATAATGACGTTGGGTCTCAAGGCTCTGCCAAGCCAACCACATTCGATCTGGTTACAAAAGAGGTTGCCAGCCATAAAAGTATCATTCCTTTGACCTTCGAATTAGCTGCATTCCATTGACAAGCTCTGCTAGTAACTGTCAGGTCACTTATGAAGAGATGACATGTAGTGTCCTCAAGACAACTTCCAAGCTCTCCAAGAGCGCAAACCTGGGCTTTGCAACATCTAAGAATCACGCTTTACATCTGAGAATGGCTGGTAAAAGAAAGTGTGATTTCTGACCACGCGGTGATGAACGGTACTGCCCACCCGTGACGACAGTCTAGCATCCTTACCATTTCCACAATGCCTTGCCAAACACTTAACATGGCCCATTTTGATGTTGTGACAACCACATCGTTCATAACCTCCTCCACATCCCACTTCAAAGTGCCCAAAAATAGCCTGCATTTCAGAGCTTGCCCTTCCAGCTGCGGGATTTGTCTGAACGTTCCAATTCCGGCCTGCGATATGGCGTATGTCTTTGCGAACATAGAAGATATGGCTAGGTTAAGATTGATGTTGGCCAGCAAGCCAACGCCAACTCCAGCCCCCGCCTGGGGTGTGTCCTCGGCATACTTCGTTGGATTCCCTCGACAGAGTGAGGTGCGGCCTGTAGGCACCATTGCTTGATCCAGGACATCCACGTCCGTACAGTATATCGCCTCTGTTTAAGGTCCAGGAATTGGAGAGGTCTGTTGATAGGTGGTCATAAGCATGTAATGCGAAGTGCTTGCGGAGTTAGGACTTGCGCAAACGGCGGGCCCCAGCCTCAAAGGTTACCTGCGGGGACAAAAATCGGCTGAGCAGTGCTAAGGAGAAAGAACACCACTACTACTACTGAGAGCGCAGCCAGCAGCAATGCCTTCACCGATGTTGGTTGGAAGTAGGGGTTCGTAGCCAGAACTTGTATTTGTAGAGACTACTGAGAGAAAGACACTGAAAAACACACTTTGAAATGGGTGAGATGTTGCCATTCTGGTAGGCAGGCAATAGAGGCGGAAACAGTGTTTGAAGGAGTATGCGTAATTGGCGAAGATGTTTGGGTATCAGTACGGGGACTGGAAAAGACATATCTTTCACGGATAGGTCGTCATGGAACACGAGGTACATTCCAGTGTCTATGCAAAATGCGTTCTCTGGGCATCCCAGCCTAGTTGAAACGGGGTAAGCTGGCCCTGAAGTGAGTATTGCTGAAAGAGGCATATGACTGAGAGTTGAGAAGGAGGGCTGACGAGGGCCTTCCTCAAGGGACGTGCTTTGGAATGCGTACGCAATCGTCACACTTATTACTTTGACTGGGCGCGTCTTCACAGTGAATAACATTCAGTATCAATGAAGACATTGGTCGACAGGCTGTAAGGGAGGCATTGTGTGGTAGGGAGATGCGTCCAGCTCGAATGAGAGGAAGGCGAAGGCAAATGTACAGAGTCTTGCCAAACCTTGGTATTATAGAGCTTCGAAAGCCACCACTCCGCCAGTTACCCGTAACACCCGACGCTCATTGCGTCAACTCTCCTAGGATCTGGTGTGTTGGAGAACCATGTTTGCAATTACATTTGCTGCACGACCCCGTACTGCTGTGCATCCGGCATTGGCCGCCGAGCCGTCCAAGCCAAATGACGAAACGCTGCAGGGCGGGTCTCACCCCTGAGATCTTGCCACCCGATCCTGGTATCATTGCCAGTGCAATGAAAAGGCATGCAATAGTCAGAGCTTCAGGGCTACTCAGTCACGCATCTCCTATTCTAGACTTGAGTCGTGGAATTGGTTTGTTCTCTTATGCGATGAAGTGTCGTGAGCTCTGACGCTAAAACCAGAAAGCAGTATTGATACCTCGACTCATTGGTGCCAACGTTCATCATGAGCGAGTCCAGACTTCTCCTTCCATCTAATCATAGCTCTTCCGCTGCGTGAGCGACTGCCTCAATAACTAGCTCGACTGAGTCCTCTATTGCGTCCGCTGTCCCAGCTAGGGTTCCACCTGATGACTTCGTCGTAGGCAGTCGTGTTAGCAGGCACCCCTAGCTTCTGCACAGAGTATGGCCAGCTCACCTTGTCTGGTGATTTCTTTTTCTTGCGCTCTGCCCAGGCTTGACGATGTGAGACATAACCTACATTACTAGTAGTCTCCTCGCTGGGTTTGCTATGCTTCCCAGGATCACCGTGGCTTTTGCCAGAGCTCTTCTTCTCGCCGTTATGACTGGAATGAGGCATCTTTTGCAAGAAAAGGTGATCGATTCTGTGAGAAAGGATACTGTAGTGATGGAACTAAAAACGTCAAGAAATAGAATGTAATCTTGTGGCGCTATTTCACGACTCATTTGCCCCCTCACGTGTGCCAAGGAGGACATGCCGTTCTGGTGACGAGCGTGGTGCATGGAACCCCATCTTTGAGCCGATATTGGCATGATCATAAATATATCGGACAATGCTTCTTATGTAGTAATAGTGCTGCCATACATACATACATATCCGAACCGCCCACAATGATTCCCCGTGATCATGACAACAGACAATAACAGAACCATCGCAACTCTTCCCAACGCCAGCGCCTGGCCAGTATCCTTTGCACGAGCGTTATGAGCTTAAAAGATGGTTCCCTTTTTGGGGGCGGGGAAGGAAAACACTTGTTTCTCGGTCATGAATTGTTGTGTTTACTGAGTATAGCAGCCACTCGTCGAAGACGTGAGCGATAGAAAAGGTCAACATTATTGCCATAAGAGTCGTGATTTTCGAAAGTAAGATTGGTATGTTCAGTCGTATCGTGGCGGTGTGGCAATATATGGAAAAAATCATGCAAACATCAAAGCCAATGCTCCGGGGCTATGCAAGGTAATGCAATCGCTCTTGAAATGCTGTTTAATGCAGTGACACCAACAAAAGTTTGGATCCTTTCAAGGTGGTGTATGACACCAGTGCCTGGAACTTTCCCGTTAGTAATGACGACGACTAAAAAGGGAAAGGATCAACATTTTGACGCACCTGTGGTAGACCCATGCACTCTTCTGGCACTCTTTACTGCAATATTTGGTGCGACGGCAACGGCGGCATTTGGCAAACTGTCGCGTGAACTCCTCCCACTTGCCACATTCATAATAGGCGCACTGTCGGATGCCTCCCTTCGAGTCATCTTTCCGGCACAAATTCCGCATGACGACGCACGCCCAGTATTGCATATCTTTCGAGTGGTGCCTCACAGTGAACTTTTCTACCAGAGGGAAGATATTGAAGTCGTTCGGCTGGAGATATTCCTCATCCTCTTCGTCTTCCGACTCGTCATCGAAAGGAGAAGTAGAAACCGGGACAACACCATCCAGAGCCTGCAGCTCACGGTCGACTTTGAGCCGTGGAACAAGATGAGTGTGCTGGAAGTAATGGCGCAAGTCGCAATATTTCGAAACATATGCGAGAAGTTGAAGGGACATTAAAACGTCTTCATCGCGGGGCATTGCAGGTTGAATACCACCGGACGACGCGGTGTTGCGGAGGAAATTTGGATACGCATTGACTGGAATGGCTGGCGAGGCGATGTTGGCGGGTGGTGGTGGTGGTGGCAAAGGTGAAAAGTTGATCGTGCCATTGACTGTGGTGACAGCGTTGTTGAGTATGCTCCCGTCCACTGCTGATCTGTGTGTGATGTTGAACGTTTCGGCGTCTTGTGGGTCCGAGCCAGTTGGAATTGTAACTGAAAGTGGAGGAGGAGGAGGAGGAGCGCCAGTGTTCAGCAGGTTGTGTCGACCATCTACGCCGTCTAATCCTGTCTCATCCTGTACGTCGACCATGTTGTCTCCCGACTCTGCATCCATTCCGTCTTCACTAACCATTGACTCTTCGCCATTCGCGTCATCGGATCCACCGGACGCGGACCTTTGCTGTCGAATCGAAGGTCGTCTGGATCTCCGACCCGCAGGTGGTGGCAGCACCAAAGGTTGAATCGGGGCCGAAGGAGTAGCAGGAGAGTCAGGTTGGGACATGATTCCTGTCTGTAGCGTCGGAAGCATCGAAGGAAGTCTGTCTACATCGCGTACCGGCCGTATGGAGAAACCGTCTGTAGTGTCCATCGAGGGCACTGCCGTAGCTAGTGGCTGCATTATGTTCATTCGCTGCGCAGAGCCTCGGCTATCGTGGCTTCTGTGGTGATGGTGAAATTGAGATCTTGAAAATGTTGTGCGTTCGGGCGGAGACGTTACCACCGCGGGTGGTGTTGGCGTTGAATCCATTGCTGTGATATCGTCATTAAGAAGGGCGTGTGAGGAAGAGGAAGGAAGATCCAATGACGGAGGGGGTGCTTGTCGGCGAGATTGACGGTACTCAGAGCTTCCTCCGGCCCTTTCAAAGAACGAGGAACGAGAGCCCTGATCGCGAGGGACCTTGCTCGGCCTTGTGCTTGAACCGAATCTGGCAGCATTCCGTTGGGCTTGCTCTGCGTCGGCTTTTGCTTTCTGTCGTTCGACAATCTGTATGTAGTTTCCAAGTATCGTAGCAATCACCGGGACCATATCTGCCTCGACCACTCTGGTTCTGACATTTTCTGAGCCACGTACACCAATGTTGACTACACACTGGAACGCCAGATTCCATTTCCACATATCCATCACATCTTTGCTTCTACCCTCTTTAAGGATGCATACCAGACGCTCAACGCCGCCATCGACTGTAAGTATGTCCCGAATCCGCGCCGAAGATGTGGTGAGATATGCAAGGTGGTTTAGTGAATTGATCAAGGGTAGTGTCGAGGTACAGTCAAGCGCCCTTCGGTCGTACAGGGTCGTCGTGATATGTACTGAAGCTTTGTTGACATTGGGAATGCTGAAGTTGACTTCTCGCATCCTGGCTCACGATTGTGCTGGAATGGAACCTGCGAAAAGGCAAAGCGGGCGGAAAAAAAAAGAAGTAAGCTGCTGTTCCAGTATTAGTGGCTAGAGATTGTTGAACACGTAAGGTTCGAGACTCACGCTGTGGCAGAAGGCGCCAGCTTCTGCTAGAGTGCTATCGAGTGCGAGTTGGTATGTATTTTGTACTTGTATATGTGCAAACAATCTGTAACTCTTGACGCAGCCCAAGTGGCAACTACAAACCCTAGGACTTTCCGACTGCGTTGCCAGACGCGGTAAGAATCATCGGTAGAGGGATGCAATTCAGAAGTCCAATTTGGAACGGGTACTTTCGAGAATTGGGTATGTCAGTTTGGTAGGAGGGTGTGTGGCTGAGATGATGCTTCGTTGGCAGCCGCCGACTCGGAGTAACAATTGTGCACCCGATGTGGTCGACGCAGCTTGATTTCGATAAAATCGAGGAGCTTGTCTGCGAGGACCGCAGGACAACGTGGTTGCAATTGCAATGCCCAAAAGGCGGCGAAGTGGATTTGTTGCAGTTTCAACACGGTAATGGGACTGCAATCATAAGGTGGAGATGGCTGGCGGACCCACAGGCTGGGGGTCAGAGGCGCTGCAACAATGGGCAGCCAAAAGGCGTTTGCTGGTCGATATTGGCAGCAGGCAAGTGGTGTATGGAGAGGAGGTGACGCAGGAAGGGAGTCAAGGACGGTCGTCGGAGGTTGTGTTGGCGATGGTGAGAAGAATGAGGAGACGGACTGTCAGAGATTGCTCTCTGGCGAGTCGCAGGCCAGCAGTGGCCACTGGCTCTTTCGCCTGTAGAACAAATTGCCGCGCTATTCCCCTTAAGATTAGCCATGCTCTTTGGCCGCAACAAATTGCGGTGCCGAGTCCTACACATCGAATCCTCGAGGCAGTTTTTGTGCCATAATTACAATTATCAATTCTTTACGGGGCCTCATTCGTTCCCAAAAAGTCTGTCATGAACCTATGATGAAGTTTGAACCGTTGCCACACTTTCTGCAGCATCAGTTCCAGAGGTCGTGTCGCCTCTCTCAGCCCCCAATTACTAATGTCTCATCGAAGGGCGGCGTTGTTTCTGTACATTGTAGATCCCCGCCCCCCCGGCCTCCCCCATTGCTCGCTATGCTTTAAGTATGAAAGCCTATAAGTATGGAACTAGATTTCTTCTTCCAACATCGAGATCCAGCTTCGGGTCCATGAAAGAAGCGTTAGGATATGCGATTTACCAACCAGGTTATTTTTCATCAAGGCCTATTCTTTTGGGTTGGTTGTCGCGTGCACGGCTAGTCTGGCCATTGCCACAATTTGTGTGCTTGGTAAAATGCACCTGTCTCAGGCTATTTCATGCAACTCGTATTTGCCAGAGTGCACGGGCTGCATCTTCTCTGCGTTGCCTCTAGAAATTTGCTCCCATTCGAGTATGAATTTGGTACTCAGGTGCTTGGTACCGAGTTACCAACATATTCAAACCTGATATTCATGTTACAGCCATGACTAACAATTCCCTTGTCTACGGTTCTTTCGGGGCTAAGGCGCATTCTTTTTCGCCATATCAGCGCGGTATGCCAACTTCATGTTTCACACCTTTACATTGTACAAGGAAAGAATTGACTCCTGTCTGCCAGTATAGAACCCCGTGACGAGTTCTTTCAATGCAGGAGAAGGGGATAAGTAGGTGTTCTGATCGAAGACCCGGAGCATCCAACACGCATCAAAAAACCAACAAGCGCTTAACGCCATAACCAGAACCCAAATCGAGCCAATCCCGGCATTCCGGTTCGCAAGGAGGCTGCAACCTCCAAATACGTGTCGCTGGCCAGACCTACTTCCTGGACACCACCAAATCGATGGGATGGCAACGGTAGGATATGCACTTTCAATTTACAAGTTCACACTGCGATGTTGGAATAAAGACTGTCTTATCGTAGAACGAGCGAGGCAAGTCAAACAGTGGAACCCGGACGGGAGATCGCCATGCTGGAAACTGTCCGAGGCCTGCCCTACAAAACTCCTCTAAGTGATGGGACTCAAGAAAAGTGGATGCGACTGCATTGAGCTTTGGCTATCGCAACCCCAATCGGAATCCAGGTAACATCAGATAAACATTTGAACTACCAGCATTGTCAATTATGAAGCTGCTTGGCGAGGTCTAACTGCTTGAAACTGGATGGATCCAAATTGCATGTGGATGCCGAATCTGCTTCCTGAGGCAAAAAGCAGTTAGCGGGCAGATAAGGTCCAATAAGGACATCTCACTTATTGACTGCTCTCTTTCTGTTCGTTGCGACCTAAGCAATGCTCTCCTATTACTGGTATGCGCCAACTTGAAGGCTTGTCATTTGGCGATAGCTTTCCATGGCCACGGGTTGTGGGAGAAATTCATATCTCCATGGTGGCGATTCCTGCAAACAGATTGCGGGAGACCTTGGATTGTTTGATGAAACGGCGGCTGTATTAACCGAAACAACTTAAACGGGCCACAAAATCGCAAAGGCATGGATCCTTGGTTTTAGCTTCTCTCTCTCTCAGTGGTTTGGCAACTCGAGTATTGCATTCTTCCATTTGATCCGTCTAGAGGGCCGCAGGTGCCGGCCGCGGATGCACAGTCTAAATCAGCCCCATCGAAGCCAATCCGGCCTCCGAACAGCGCAAGGCCCCGGTCTCGTCGTCCTGTCCCTAGGAAAGTGCGGGTGCACACGAAAGCAGGCGTCGTACTCAGAATGAGATTAAGCTTTGATGCTGTATTGTATTGGGAATACGGCTTTCGATATGTGGGTATTTATTGGCGGCGGGAGGTCATCCTGTCAAGCAATGCTGATCTTGGAGCTTGATGGATCCCGGGTAATTATTGGTGCTGTGGCAAGCCACTCAAGTGGATGTCCGGTTTTTGAAAAGAAAACGCCGCCATCGTGCCGATCTGGCCAAGCGTAAAAAGGCACACGTTGGAGGCCAGCGTTAATCTCGGCTGATCCCTATTGCGCCTCTGGGCTCGCTGTAGCGTCTTTGCCCCGAGAATTTCGACGCTCTCCCCCCGTGTGTTGTTGCGTGCTTTTGGCAGTGATGACAACAATAGCACAATAGCGCAGATGAGGCCCGTTGCCCAGATAGCTCCCTCACTCAAGGCCCCAATTATTTTGTTCTCGCTTAGCTCGGCACGATCACTCTCCGCGAACTGCAATCGCAGCTAACCCTGCGCTTCTTTCCTTGTCCCGAAACTCTACCTAGCACTCTTACAACCTTCAACGTCCAACCTCAAAGCCGTCGTCAATTAATCATCGCCTCAACGACATCGCCGCAGAGCCCATTTCTTGCGCTCGCACACCTTACTAACTTTCATTGTGCATTACGTCCTTCTCGGCTTGTCCGCCTTGCTCTTACGATCAGAGCTTGCTGAGCTGTAGCAATTCGCTTCATTGGTCCACTTTTCCCCCACTCCCCCCTGATTCGACAACAACAACAACCTCCTCTATCCTCCTCAATAACGGGCTGTAGCCAACCCAAGCTCAAGTCCTCAGGGACTTTGCTTTCAAAATGTCGAACGACATGACTTCGGAACAAATGCAGACCAAAATCACGGCTGCGAGACGGGAAGCGGAAGGCCTGAAAGACCGGATCAAGCGAAAGAAGGATGACCTCGCAGACACAAGCCGTATGTACCAGAAGCCTGATAAATCCTGTCATCATACGTTGTAATCGGTCTTGCCGATCTGACATGTCGCCATTTACCTTTGCCTTTGCCTCTATCGTTGAAATTTGAGCTGACAGCGTCTTTGACAGTCCGGCAAGTAGCCAGCCAACATACCGAAGCACTCCCTCGGATCGGCATGAAACCACGTCGCAACCTGAAAGGCCATCTTGCCAAGATATATGCAATGCACTGGTCAACAGACAGAAGACACTTGGTGTCTGCTTCACAAGACGGAAAACTTATCATTTGGGATGCCTACACCACAAACAAAGTCCACGCAATCCCTCTTCGTTCCTCCTGGGTCATGACCTGTGCATATGCTCCTAGCGGAAATTTTGTCGCATGCGGAGGTCTTGATAACATCTGCTCAATATACAATCTTTCGTCGCGCGATGGCCCAACTCGCGTCGCAAGGGAGCTGTCTGGTCATTCAGGCTACTTGTCTTGCTGTCGATTCGTTAATGATCGAAAAATCATCACATCCTCCGGTGATATGACATGTATGATGTGGGATATCGAGACTGGCTCAAAAGTCACCGAATTCGCCGATCATCTCGGCGACGTCATGAGCATCAGCATAAACCCAACCAACGCAAATGTCTTTGTCTCGGGCGCGTGCGACGCCTTCGCCAAGCTGTGGGATGTTCGGACTGGAAAGGCAGTACAGACCTTCGCCGGTCATGAGTCGGACATTAATGCTATTCAATTCTTCCCCGATGGCAATGCATTCGGCACCGGTTCAGATGATGCCTCCTGCCGATTATTCGACATTCGAGCTGACAGGGAGCTCAATGTTTACCAGGTCAGCAAGCGAACCTGCCCAATGAAAAATCTCTCCTAGCTAACTGAACCTCTCTAGAATGAGTCAGTACTTTGTGGCATCACGTCGGTTGCATTTTCCGTTTCTGGGCGCTTACTGTTTGCCGGCTACGACGATTTTGAGTGCAAGGTACGTTTGATCCTCTATTCACAAGAGCTACATGACAGGCGAATAGCGGCACCAGAATCTGACTGTATTTCAGGTGTGGGACACGCTACGAGGCGAGAAGGTGGGATCGTTGAATGGACATGAAAACCGGGTCAGTTGTCTGGGAGTGAGCAACGACGGGATCAGCCTATGTACGGGATCTTGGGACTCCTTCGTAAGTCTGCACCGTGATTGCCCGCCGTCACAACTATTTGCCAAAACACCCATATGCTAATTTTCTGTTCAGCTCAAAATCTGGGCCTGGTAAAAGGCATCCCTATCACCGAAGGTTCCTCTGAAAACAGCGACTTGCGCAGTCTGCAGGTCGACTGCCACGCGAGGAACGTCCCTAGCGCCCTTTGATACTCTCAGGATCCGTTGTTATGGCCCTTCATTCTATGCATTGGGCACCTTCAGTCATCGCACACTCCCAACCCGAAAAACATTGAACTAGTTTTCAATTGCTCGGCAACGTCTTTAAACTCCAAAAAGTCTAATATTCCAGTTGCTTGTCGTGGGCGAATATGGTCTGTCGCCATCTGCGACAGTGATACGAATTTTTGGCGCAGGAGGTGTGGACGGCAATATCTGGGGCTCACTCTCTGTGTTTGCTTGCTGCTCGTTTCTAGCCAGTCTCAGTCTGTTTATCATGTGTTCCGATCGAACCGGGCATCAGAACACCTATCCTCCTCCCTTTTCCTTCGCAGGTTCTCACCTTTGCTTGTGGATTTCCAGCTGGAGGCATGGTGTTCTGCGTCATGAAACTACTACGGGGTGATGGGGCAGTGGAGGCATTTTAAGTACTTGAGCATTGCCCAGGGGGCGATAATAGTCTCAGCTTTCTCCACCGCTGTCTAGCCCACCAGATTCATGGGGGGCTATTTGACATTCTAAAAGACAGCCGCGACTGGTCAATGTTCGTAGACTATGCCATATTTGAATGCCAACAAAAAGTTCTGATCATGGTGATTGAAGAGCGATGCTCTGTCCCAATGTTACCAAACCCCCAAAAGATGGGATGGCGTATGGACATCCTTGCCGACTTCGTTAGTTGGACATTTTTGCAGCTTTCTTCGTTGATCCTCGGATGCGACCGATGGTACTTCAACTGCCATTTTTTCCCAGTGGGTGTTTGGCCTCGTCCTTGGGGGCATTCAGATCGTACACGATGCATGCTGAACTCGCCTTGCTGATTGACAATTCGTGTGAGTGTTTGCTACGGGGGTCTTGAGCATTTCCAAAATACCCCGCCAATGGCTCGTTGTTTCAGCTTAGAGCTAGCTCTGCTCAATCTCCATACCCTAACTTACTGCTGTCTGTCTTGTTTGTCATCACAAGCCAATTTGGGAGGTCGATATGATTCGACAATTGACAGTGTTTGCGCAGTACCCATTCTCGTTAGTCGTTTATTGTCCCTGTGCCGCACGTCCATAAACAGCAGATGCAGGGTTGATGATCTGCGCCGCTACATCGAAAGTTGATACAGCTTTGGGCTCGATAGTCAGCAGAGGCTGACGCCCTTTTGGTTCGTTTCAGCTGTCAAGCTTCCCCGCTTTGCGAAACAACAACCATGTCCACTCTGGCACAGGAGGAAGCAGACCGATTCTTCTCACAGAGCGAGCATCATACCTCCCATCCGGAAGACCGAATTGGCCACGACGGCACCTCATTGCAGTCCTCCAGCAGCTCAAACCAGAAGAACCCGGCAGATTACTATGCCCATCCGGAGAGAGATAACGACGACGACGACGACGAAGATACACTACACAGCATGACAACCGCTACAACGACGGCCACGTACCGAGTCCCAGCCACGCACTTCAGTGCCAACACTGGACCCAAGGGCGTCATTTCTGACGCACAATCATTCACTCAGGCGAAAAAATCCACCTTCCGTAGTACCTTAACTGCGTTCTCGAACGGTGCCCATTCACCCTTCTCACATAGCTTCCAGCGGCGCAAAGTATCCCATTGGAATAAGGAGAATAGCCATGGAGACAATTCTGACAACGAGCTCGGAGCAAGCGATGAGGAAGATTTCATGAGACAATGGAGGGAGAAACGACTCATGGAGCTCGCCGCCAGTGGCTCAGCTGCGCAGCGTCGCCAGAGTCCAAGCAAAAGAGTGTGGGGTACCTTTGACGATGTCGACGCCAATGGGTATCTAGACGCCGTCGAGAAGGTCCCCGATGATGCCATTGTTGTGGTCTGCATCTACGACCCTCAGGTATGTCAATTGCCAACTCCCATGGCCCTCCCCTTCCATACTGCTGTCTGGTGAACTTTTGATTCGCAAATCCATCGATTTCTACGATTTTGTTCACATTTCCATTGCCTCTTTTTCCCTTCTAGTTTCGCTCTCACGCCTTACCTATAGTGCACACGCTTATTCTGCTTTCATAGTCCAACGCTAGCGCCGCCGTCGAGGACAGCCTTTCCAACCTCGCCCGGAAATACATCACCACACGCTTCGTCAAGCTGGACCATGAGATCGCCGAAATGGAGCACATAGATGTGCCCGCAATCCTGGCCTACAAGGCCGGAGAGGTCTTTGCCACATTATCTGACTGTCGCCCAGATGGCTTAGAAGCGTCACTACGACGGTCAGTACCATCGCCTTATGCGCGCTCTACATGTTCAGCTTGCCTTTTGCTGACAATGCTTTCCAGGAGCGGCGTTCTCTGCTAACGCCGGAACTCAAACTCGACTCTTGTCGACTCCTCCCTCCTTCACACCAACGCCTGATACCCAATTTGCAATCGCGGTATCGTTTCCATTTGTCTGGTAGCAGTGCATCTCCCCTATTTAATGCTTTATGATTTTGTGGCTCTGAATGCCGTGCTGTGGATCCAACAAAAGCCTCGTGGCCTGTTTCACGAGTGCCTAATTTGGGCCCCAGTCAGAGGAGTTGGAAGGGGGTTGCACATGCTTGTAATTGGAACTTGGGGGAAAAATGGGAATTCGGGGTAGTTTGGGGAGCAAGCTCCATCGAGTCTGTAACAATCACATATGCGCTGGGTTTGAATGGACAGGTACATCCATTAGGGGCTCTAGACAGATGTGTAGGGTCCCTGAGTACGTGTATAGATTGCGTTTTCAGGCCTCACGGCGCACTCTTTGAGACCACTTCTACGCAGTACAGTATGGATTGAATTGGACTCCTTTCCAGCATTGATGTTATCTGGATAAAAAGTGATGCATTTTGCGCTTTGGCCGCTGGGCCGGATGAGAACCAGCTTCTGCAAATGCAATCTGATAAGTATGTGCGAGTCCCGCCTGTTCTCGTGAAGGTCAATGCCCGAGGAAGCAGACGGAGCTGTAAAAGTGCAGCACAACATTATTAGGCTGTTGCACTCACACGGGGTTTTCATGGCAGCATAGAACAGATTGGTCCGCAGAAAAACTTCAACTTCGAGCCTGTGAAATAAGCAGATCAGCTCGATGACGAAGAAACCTAAAGGAGGGTATTCGTGTCATAATGGGCAATAGGATTTCGAACGCTTTTCAAATTTTTAGGGAATAAATGACAGCATGGCAGGGGCATCTGAGCTTGAATATCACAAAGCATCTCCATGTCCATGTCCGTCTGCAAACTCCACGCATGCGTTCGTGGTAACATGCCATTGAGACGGGGAATAGTTGTGGCGCAGGCAGTCATTTCGAACGCCTCAGATATCTCAAAGGAAAGCATTTCCCTGGCAAGGAATAATTGGCGCCCATCGCGTGTCCATACCCCCTGCATAAATACGCCCACCCAAGAGAGGTTGACAGCAAATGCACTTCCCGGCTGAGCCATTGAGGAGAATCAGTTGTTTTTTGTGGTTGTTTTATGTCTCTCCTTAGCTCTTGCTGCAAGACTTCATCGCTGAGCCAGTGCAAGCTTGTTATTCGGTATAGCACTGGGACCGATTGATCGAGACGGCTACGTAGCCACAGGGATTCGTTCATTTGTGAAGTCCCAGAGCATCTTGATGAGGTTGTCAGGCAGCGTGTAGAGATCAACGTGAAATTCGCCCTCTAGTTGAAAAAAACCAAGTCAGCTGATGTTCCCCGAGACGACCTCACGAGATCAGGGATTAGCGAATTTGAAATAGGTGATATCACGAGGCATTGTTGGCCCGCCCAAACAGTGCAGAACCCTCACAATCTTCGCATACATGTTGGGATCCATGGTGCGGCGGGTTGGAAGACTTACGATCGACATCGTTCCTCATCCAACTCTCTTCGCTTTTGTTGTCATGTACCATCTGAACGACCTGCAATAAATCATCTTCACCTAATTTTTGTAGTCCCTCCGCCAGCTTATCCATGTCGATGCCCTTTGTGTCCGGCTTCTTCCTCTTCTGCGTTTCATTTGCTCCCGACTGTCTCTTCTTGCTGCTACCCGCGCCATTGGTGCCTGCATCTGCCGCAGTATCACCAGGGACTGGGCCCGACCCACGAAGTGCGCCAAGAAGCGGGGCTTTGGGATTCTTGAAAGTGATGACTTGCTTCACCTCGTAGCGGTTGTTGTGAAAGTTGAGATCGTGAGTGATGGCGTGGTCTTTGCCGGAGACATCGGTGAGGACCATTTCGAGCTCGAACTCACCCCAGCCATCTTCCTCGATCTTGAAGGGTGGTTTTCTGACGGCTATTGACAATCAGTATTCGGACAATGTTGTCAGCTGCAGAGATGCGAAGACATCGCCTTTGACATGGATGCGACTGGAGCTCTTAAGACTTACTTTGTTTCGCTTTGACTCCGAATGATGGATGTAGGTTGTAGACGACTTTGTCGAACATCTCCGCCTCCACATCTTGCTTCGTATCGGCGCTTACTGCAACGACTTTCATAGACCAGTGACGAAGTGGAAAGCCTTCTACTCCGCTATCTGCTCCCTCTCTGTTTCCGCGCGAAGGCCTTGTGTTAGCTGAAGATCTCTCTTGAAGTAAAAGGTGAAGGTGAGATGAAGGCTCAGGAGCGGACAAAGCAGTAGTCACTCCCAAAAGCTTCTGTAGGTAGGGGAGCTGTCAATCTCTCTAGCAGAGGTTCGGAAGGGAAAGAGGCGAGGAGGCGAGGAAAGAAGGAAAAAGGTGACGGACATGATAGACTGCTCCGTAATAATCTTAATGGTGCGCTTGACCTGGATATACTTGTCAGTGACATGGTGACCAGAGCAGAGATGAACCACCCACATCAGGCATATTGATGAGATTGCGTGAGGAATAGCGCAGGCGCAAAAGGAAGGACGGATAGGGAGTGTATGGCGAGGATAAAGGAGGGCGGCGCTTTACACAATTTGCACAGGAGAAGTCAGGCTATAAGCCCAAAATGAGGTGGTATCAGAAAGCAAATGGCCTTTGAAGGGGGAGATGCAAGGAAAGAAGCCAAAGTCATCTGAAAACATGTGCAGACGGTTCTGCGGGGAGGATTAACGCGGGGGGGATTTTTTGGTCGAGATTGGAAAAGCTTCAGGAACCGAAAATGCGGCTGGAAGGTTCCGCAGTCGATCGCTGTTTGGGGACCCTGGTCTGATAGCCAGCAAAAGAAAGACAACAGATCGACTCAGGTAAAAGCCCGAAGCAGTCGAGACGGAGGAATTAAGCACGAGGCGGTGCTCTAGAGAGAAAAGCCATTGAAAGTCTGGAAGGGGGGACCATTAAAGACAATGGCAAGGGGGTTAAGCATTTAATCGTTTATCTTCTATTCTGGCCGCTCATGCGTATCATGGTATTGGCAATCTATCTGGGACGTTCATGTTCCATCAGTGGTCTGGCTGTCAGCCGGAAACAGCAAGACCCCTCGGTTGCTCGTCCCCATCTCCTTCATCCTTCATCCTTCACTCCAAAGGCAGACATTGGTTGGTCGGTGGAAGGTGAGTAAGGCATCTGCGGCTCCGGTGCCGTTCGTCCCCTCTACTCGTGATCAAACAACTTCTCGTTTTCTTGCTGAGCCTTGATGAAAGCTTCCTTGAATAGGTTGGCATCTGCGCTCGAGGTCAGCTGTTGAACGTAAATCGTAGCGATCAAACCAAAACCCACTGTCACTGTTGGCAAATCGAATAGCAAGTGTTTGTGCCTCCGGCTCACCCTCACTGACATCAGCAGCAACGTTCCACACCCAGCTCCTATCGCTGCCAACGTTCGGTGAGAGCTTCATGTCAGGAGTGACTAGAGTCAGAATCAGCCTTCTGCCTATTCAAATAGATGAACCGCTACCAACCGTAGTGATTTGCACAGACTTTCAGCGTCTTATCCCGTCTCATGACCAACCGGGTCTTCCCATTTTCCTTGTGCTTCAGTAGTTTGACATCTCCAGTACCACGCTCCTTCCACTCTCTTGAATCTCTATCGAACTTGAAGAGCTTCGCTCGCATCTTGAATGACTGTTCTTCGGCTTCTTCATTGGTCCTGGTTTCGACTTTCTCCGTAAGGCGCACGACCGGCTCGAAGTGGACATCAGCTTCTTCCTCTTCTGCTTTGTCCTGGAAAGAAAAGCAAAAAAAGTCAGTAACAGCTCTTCAACAGCCTATAACCAGCTCTGAAGAGACGTACGTCGTCATCGGCCTCCTTGTCCTTCACCACTTTTGAGCTTCCACTAGGCTCGTCCTTCGCAGCATCATCCTCCTCCTCGGCCTTCTTCTCTTTGGCACCACCGCCACCAAACATCGAAAAAACAGAATCTTTGACGCCGGCAGCAGCTGCAGTAGCTGAATCTGCGACATCGCTAGCCGTTTCAGTGTATGTTGGCTTGCTTTCCGTAGTGGACGTCTCGTTCGAAGGTTCGGCTTCTGTCCCTGAAGCGGCCGTTGCGAGTTCGGTTTCAGCTTCCGCAGGTTGAGGTTCCGCAGACGCTGGAGTCTGACCAGTGGGTACAGCCCTGTCCTCGCTCACTTCTGACATCTTGTGCGACTGAGTGGAAGATGCAGATACTGTAGTAATAGAAGATGGGTACTCAAAGACGCTAAGTTTGGGCAGATATTTAAAGAGTTTCGGTTTAGCTCCGCTTTTTAGCGTGGGTGAAATACCGTGCACGCCACCTTCTGCATCTACTTAAAATCTCTAGCCACGAATGCGAGATATCAAAACTGAAATAGAATTCTGAAAAGGTGCTGACATACAGCAGTAGTGTAGGTATTGAGGTATCGTCGAATTGATGGACCAGCGCCTCCCAGCCTCCCCCATTCTGCCATGCTTCCAATACAGCTTACTCTGTGCTGAGCTTTCGACCATTGCTCTCGTGTCCATTCCCGGGCCCAACCTTGAACTCCCCTGTTTCATGACCACCATCTATCTGTTGCACTTCTTCCCCTTCCGTCCACATCTGCTGCCGCCAGCCACTTTCGCAGCCTTCCGCAGGGCCTTCCTCTGCTTGGTTTCCTTTGCTATCTGCTTTGCGCGGCTCTGAGCCTCAACAATTGCTTTCAAACCCACTTTTCGAATATGGCTCGCGTATTTTACGATGACAGAAAATGAACGCGCAAGTATTTTCTGGGCATGCTCCATGTTTTCTGCGAACGCCTTTGAGGCAACGGTGTGCTGCGTGGCCGAGGTGCTTCGAAGCTCTTCTGACATGACGCGTACACGCTCAACTGCTACTCGGCAAATGGCTTGTACGTTGTTCGAGATTGCTTCCGTATGCCGAGCGGCATCACTGTAGACGCGTCCAAGGTTGCTTGTGAGGTTCGATAAGGCTCGGATTTGGGTTTCAAGATTCTCCGTCAGGCGTTGAGCGAGAACAGACGCGGCCTCCTGAGCAGACCCGATGTCTTCTTGAGCTTTGTGTGCCGCCTTCTTCCAGCCAGCTGTTTTGAGCCAAGGTGTGCCGAAGTCAACTTCGTGCACCTCATTGATACCTGCTTTTGCCATGGTAATTGTGACATTAAGGAGACCGTACGCGTCCTCGCGGTCTATTTGCACAGTGTAAACGCCATCAAAGAGCTTGGACAACGACAGGTTGTCTAACAACTCATTACCTCTTGTGACACTGATCTTGAAGCTTGGATCTCTTCTCTTTACCTTGAGCTTTGCGGGTGCCTTAATGATCATGTGGCAGTCTCCTATGACCTGGACTTGGAATCTATCCGACTTATTGACCAGCATCTCATTATTCGGATGGGATAGTAGAGCCCCAAGACCGCCAGGGGCTACCGTTGCCAAACCTTTTGGAAGAGACATGTCTGCGGTAGCCACTGGTGTGGATGTCAAGGCCATTGGTGTGGATGTCAAAGCCACAGAGCTTTTTAGTTGTCCGATTGAGGGTGTTGCCGGTACAAGTACCACAGATGGTGCAACTAATTCTCCGTGACTAGTAAGATAGGAGGACGCCATGAGGATACCGGTTCTGCAAGCGGCATAACATAGGCCACATACAATAAAGCCCAATGCCACAGTCATAATCTGCCGGAGCATGGCACTGTATCCATACCAAGGCATGCCTCCCACGACTGTGCTTTTGTTGACGTTCTTCTCGACGTCTCCAGAGACCGATGGCCCACTCTCCTGTTTAGTTGGGGAAAGAGTGCGCGGGATGACGGCTGCAGCGTTCAAGAGGGCTGGGTCGATCAGGCATGCCAGGTTTTTGTTCAGCTGTTTCGAATCCAACTTCTCGAAAGTGGCCAGATCGATGGGAAGCCTTCGCAGTACCCGACTTTCTTGGGTCTCCGATGCCTTTGACTCGATACACATGTGCAAGCTCTGGCGTTTGAGGGGAACAGTGCCGAATGGAGACGACCAGGATATCTCGTCGCTTATGACCATAGGTGGTATACGGTGCCTGAGCATGAATTTGTGGGCGCAGTGAAGAATTTGCCTCCGAATCGGGGAGTCATTTCCGCTGATGTAGAAAAAAGCAATGTCAGGGATGAAAGATTGGGTTGTTGACGTGACCTCGTAACTTGAGCCTTTGCGTCTTGAGACATAGTGTGAACCGTTCTTCAAGCTGACTCCGATCTCCGACTGACACTCGTCCTTGTAGTATGCAGATCTGATTTCGTCAACGATAAGCTGCGTCTTCTGGATAGGGACAAGATCGGCACTGCCTGGAGGTGCTCCCGGGCCGTAGTGTTGAGGAAGAACATGATAGCGGGAAGATTCTATATCTCGATAGCCAGAGCTGGGATCCAAGCCAGCGAGTAGGACGCTGGCGACCTTGACAAGAATGTCGCCTCTAGCTTTGGAGTCTCCCACATAAAAGACCCGGAACGGTCTATCAAGGTCGAGACTATTTCTTGACATGCTCATTCGTACTGTCCCCACAAGCTGAGCAGCGGCTGTACTAGGTTGAATAGTTTCAAGTATGTCTTGTGCCTCTGCCTCATTGAAAATTCGAAGGGTATGCTTTACGTCAATCTGACCTGCTTCCGGCCAGCTATCGGTCGTTGGTTCCTCGAATTCGATGGACTTAAGGTATGTGCTTTCAGTCGCGGAGAGGTCTTCGTGTATAGAAGCAGTGCCCAAATCTGGTGGTAGTGGACAAGCCAAAGGGTGTGAGGCTGGCGAATATCCATCATCGTTGCTGCTTGATATTGGCTCCTCATCAACTTCACTGTCCAGATCGTCTTCGATACTATGAATGTCTTCGGTGCCGTTGTTGCTGACTAGAGATCCAACGTCTGTAGTCTCTGACCTCAAGTCATCGTCTCGAGAATAGTCGGAGTTGCTGAGCGTCGCCCAACTTTCGCTCAGTTGGTTGTCAGGCTCGAGCTGGTGTTCTGGTGCTGATGTAGTCATGGTGCTGGCATTCGAATGTGAAAGGAGTGACTCGAGAGAAACGTCGAGTAAGATTTGGGGATACGTGAGTTGGGAAGGTTGCTGCTGCCCGTCAGTCATGATCGAGGACTCATTCGCCGAAGTCGAGGACAGTAAAAGCTGGTAAGCTTTATGATTTTGGGAAGGTCGAAAACAGTCTACCTTACCTAGTACCGGTCACTGCCTAACTTTCAGAGTCTAAATGAGTGGCAGGTGCTATGAAGTCCAAATAGCCTTATGACTTCCCGGCGGTTGGATATAAGTAGAAACTTTGAAGTGGTCTCCAGATCAATGTCGTGGGCAGGAGACGAAGGTCACAAAGGCTCCCTGCAACGGTACCAGGGATATTCTGGCAGACTCGGAAGTAGATGGGTATGAAGGTCTGAGACAAAAGTAGGCCAGCTTGGAGGTTGTTCTGCATGCTTGCTTCAGGCTACAGCAAATATCCCACTTCCGCCGCGGGGCTCACGCGCTAAGCTCATCCAGCCAGGCGCATCTCCAAGCTACCCCTCCATTTTGGTACAAGAGAATTCATGAGCAACCACAAAGTGTCATATTTACACCGAGATCTCTTTCATTTCCATACATTGAGCAGACAGTAGCCTGCCCTTGTGCTTTTTGTCTACCTCGGGGTCAACGGCGGTGCACACTATTAGTCTTCTCGTCCTTATATAACCTCGTCCAAACGCGCTCTTTTTAAACGCCGCTCGAGTTCCTTTAGGCCACATCCCTTTCGTAGCCCCCCACGACCTCACTCGGCTTCGACGCTCTTAGGCTGTCTTCGCTCGTCTGAGTCGCCGCCGCTAGCGTAGCGGAGGACTTGATAAGTTGATCATCAAAGAGAATCGACTCATCAAGTCATAGGCAGCATGTTCTTCCTCGAAGACAGGGCGCCCTAGTAGATGCACCTTGGACAGCCGTCAACTGAACCACAGATCCAGTTATGCCAGTGACCAACTCCAATACTTTTACAGACGCTCGGACGCCAGACGGTCCTAGAAGCCCGAACCCACTCAAAATGTCACGAAAATGGATCACGGCGATGCCCAGCCGCCAGCGACTTCGACCCATTCAGGAAGGCAGCTTCCTTGTTTACCTTCAACCTCAGGTATATCAGTATCACACTTGCACCGACAACCTACGCCATTCTCCTTTGGCGGGTCGGGAGTAGCCCAATACTCGTCCTCTTCCCGGCGTTCCTTTTCATCCTCTGTTGTTTTTTCAAGGTATGGTATTCTGTCCAACTGTCTCGCTGGCGCATTGGCCGGGCAATGTTGAATTGTCGTATGTCGGTACCCAAAGTCCCGGAAGTAGTGAATGTCTCTTGGTGCGAGAAGAGCTCCTGCGGCAAGGGAATGAATCGGTGCGTCACCCCACTGTCGATTGTTAGCGTGTCATTTTTTTGAGACGTTCACATTGCGGCGGGCCTTTACCCTTTCCATCCAGAATCCCCCACTCCGGTCCATCATGTCAAAGAACTCGTTGTATTCCTTACTGCGGAACCAATCCAAGCGAGCAATCTCAAAGTTGCTCCAGAAGTGGCACATGTTGTACTTCTCGCCTTCCATTGACTCCTCATCGATTTCTTCAATGTTCTGATGTCCAGGCTCTGTTTGCAAGATCTCATCGGGAAGAGTCTTCGCTCGATGTGCTTCTGGCGTCGGTTTTGGATCCTCAACCGTAGGTTCGAGGAACATCTCCCACAATCCTTGTGACTTTAGTTTGTGCTTTCGCTTATACGCAGACGCATATCGGAAGATGTTCGGCACCGTTTCTTTCAGTTCCTTGACTGCGATCGTGAAGCCGTATGTTTTATTTGCCTCGGCCATGCGGACGAAAGGATCATAGGTAATGTCGCAGAAATACTTGATCTCCGGCTCCAGCCTCCAATACCACTCGTATTTCGCGAGCAGCTCGTGTTTGTAGAAAAACCCAGAATAGAAGCGACACATATGGTGATAGCTCTCCATACCGCCATACATGATGGCAGCGTCGCCCTGCTTCCGGATTCCTTCTCTTGCAACCTCATGGTCCACCCAATCGGGATATCCCCACATGCTGGGATCTATCTTGCCAAATTCCGCTGGGGCGCTCGTGTAGTTGGTCACGCCGTCTTTGAATGATTGTTCGAAATCGCCATCGTTCAAGAAAACGTATGGGTAGTGAAACCATCGATTGAAATGTCTTTCGATGCTCTTAATTGATTGTATCACACCTTCTAGCTCTTTGTTTCGGGCAAGGACGACAAACGCTGCATTGGCTCGAGGTTGCATTGCTTGCTTTTCAGGGTTTAAGCAGCCCGTCTCGAATACACGATCGTGTTTTTCACTAATTTTTCTGTTCGCCAATAGTTAGAGCAACGTTCAGCATTTGGGGAAAGTGGAAATTTTTTACCTAATGGAAGGAGGAGATCCCGCCGGCATTAGGATACGTCCAGGCGTCGACGGATGTTGAACAACAATGATGAGAATAAGTAATACAACAATGCATGGAAATAGTAGAACAAATCCCAATGGTATCGAAATCGAGGAGTTGCCCTTTAATCGTATGCGTCGCCGGAAAAATGACAACCCTGGCAGCGCCTGGGCCTTTTCGTTCCTGATATCATCGAGAGGTGGCGGATTTGGCGTTGAAGGTATTCGTTTGACGAGACCACCCATGAAACCCATGACATCAAAGGGCTTCTTGCCCATTCACCAATTGTTTGGGCCGCGGCCTGCCGTAATGCAGGCGCAGTTTATGCTTCTTGACTCTCCAGCCCGATCAGAAGAAAATGATCTCCGCGTTACCAGATCCGGTGTATTCGAGAGATTTCGACAGGCCCCGGATTCGCGAAGAGATAATGAGCGACAGGGAGAAAAAGCGCTATTCCCAACAACAATCGCCGATTGTTGCAGTTGGAGACGAACTTTGGAAACCGGAGTATGAGCGCAGGATAGAAGGTGGAGGACGAAAAGAGGAATGAGGAGTCGTGGTTGAGGTTGTCGATGTCGGTTGAGTTCGAGAAAATGAAGGGAGTAGAGAACCGTAGATTACGGAGTTTCTATTCGAAGGTGGCCGGACTCTTGGGCACATGCGCCAAGCCCCCAATGCGCAAGGTCTTTCTAAGACATAATAAGGAGACTGCTGCGAGTGGCGATGGAGTAAGCCTTGTCACGATCTTCCGGCCTTTCTATACTTCGAGGTTTAAGTGGTAAAATGAGTATTTGAAAGCTGGGCTTTGTGAAAGGCCTCCCAAAGAAGCCGGGATTTTCTGACTGTTAGCGACATCCCCTGAACTGAAATTGTTCAAACCGTCTCCCCCGCCAAGGGCCGCTAAGGCGCCCCATGCTCGCTTCCATGATTGTGTTTACGAGTCTACCGCCGGCCAATTGGCGACCCCTTCCCCCTCATCGCGCGTTCCTTTTCTCATGACCATCAACCGCCCGCAGTAGCGACATGGCACACAGTATTCAAAGGCGCATGGACGGTTCACTACGACGGCGGCGACCAGAGACCACGACCTGTATCGCCCATGTCGATGTCTTAGATTTGCCACCTCTGTAGTGGGCTCGGCTCAACAGTTTCACGATACCAGTCGGCACTATCAAACGGTTGGCTCACCTTGCAACCGAAAGATTCGCCTTGGGTCTCGCTCTGGCAGAATCCTAATATCATGGCACAGGTTCAATCTGGCTCCCACCGATTTGTACCAGCAACACCAACACAGCGCATGCGCATACCTGCGCCGATTATGCCTCCACCACAGACTTTCGAACCTTCGCGGCCACATTCGTCCCTTAAGAGCGGCCACTTAAATCTCGACACATTCTCGCCGGTCAACAAAGACGGTAGCTTTGAGTTCGACAGGGTCATAAAGAGCGGCAAAGTACACCGCAGAATCAAGAAGAAGGGAGCTTGGAAGCCATCTTGGAAGCCAGCATTCCTTGTTCTTCGTCCAAACTTGCTATCCATCTACCAAAATGAAGATGAATCTGGCTTGCGTGCTTCTGTGACCCTCTCAGATGTGACAGCGGTCGCACCAGTGAAGAAGACTCATACAGAACATGTCTTTGGCGTTTTCTCGCCTTCCAAGAACTATCACTTCCAAGGACTATCAGCTCGGGATACTGCTGATTGGATCGAGCGTATTCGAAATGAAGCGCGCGTCGATACCTTGGACGAAGTGGAATTGGCAAGCCCAACACTGCCTTTGGACCGCCGAGAAAGCCCTGCCTACGATACCACAGATGAGTTCTCTGGGGAAGATCATGCGGAAGGGTCAACTCTCGCCGAAGTTAGTAACAGGCCGGCGCAGGGGCAACAAAGTCGCTCCGGGGCTTCTGCGGCCCAGCGACGGACGTCGCACCTAAACGAGTACTCCGGTAATGAGCTCAACACCTCACACTCGGACTTTTCAGATGCCCCAGTTGGGTCGCTCCCTAAGAACGTGGCGTCGTCACTACCTCGAAGTTCAGTCTTGACTCCGATTGCGAGTGATCAGAATTTGCGGCCCGATATGATGCGCATCGCAAGCCAAATAAGCGGCTTTGACGGAGCTGTTGATCCAGAAAGGGTGATCCGGCAGGGTTGGCTTCAAATCCTAATTTCCAAAGGTGGTGTCAAGCAATGGAAGACATTATGGGTCGTTCTTCGCCCTAAGAATCTTTCCTTTTACAAGAACGAGCAAGAATACTCCACTGTGAGGTTATTCTCAATGTCTTCAGTCATTGATGCAGCAGAAATCGATCCCGTTTCCAGGAGCAAGCAATTCTGCCTACAGCTCATCTTAGAGGACAAGACATACAAGTGCTGCGCGCCGGATGAAGAATCTTTGGCGAAATGGCTGGGCGCATTAAAGAGCGTTCTTGCAAAGAGGCACAATGTCAGGCAGATAACGGATGCTACTGCTGCAATGTCGGTCAGATAGCCTAGTCCCAATCGACTCTGTAGTGAGGGCTATCGACGATACGACATCTATGACTGGAACGACTTTGGGACACGGAAAATGATGGGGCCGGGCAATCCACCACGGCTGCGTCGGTAATGATATCTGTATAACACAATTTAATCAGTTTGATGCTATGAAGTATTGTGTATCGTGTACCAGGTAACAGTGTACCGGTTGTTCATACAATCGTAACCAACGCCAAGCATTTTTCAGCTTCGATCATCTGCTACCAGTCACGCGCCTCAGAGCCTGGTTTCTAGTATCTCTTCCAAAAAATTCAACGCTCACCACTGAGATAGTGACCAATCTTCGACCCAGAGTGCTTAAGAAATTAGGTTCTTCTAAGCGCTCTCAGTCATTCCATGCGTGGACTACTGAGTACACTGCTTTTTATCTCAACTTCTTCCAATGATCTCATGGTTGACGTGATAGAAAAAAGAAACATCGAGCAGGTTTGCGGGAAGGCCAACCACGAGACAATTTCTTGCGGCCGTTCTCTTCCTTCCTTGTCGCAATGAGTGTAAGCGAACCCCCCCGCCTGAGCGGGCGGAGACACGATTCCGCTTCGAGCCGCCTCTCTGGTCCTCCACTTGAGCTGCAAATATCCGGATCTTCAATACACTCTACCGCTTCCTCAAGGGGGACCGGCAAGGCCAGTCTAAAGCTGGTTGGACTAGCTCGCCACACGTTGGGCCTCGTGTTACTTCTTCTCGTGGTCTTTTTATGGACGGGATCCAATTTTATGGGCAGCGTGAGAAGACTCTTTCCTCTCCTTCACAATCTTGCTATTGACCAGCCCTTTAGAGTATCTTCGCGGATAGTACATATGCCAAACCGTTCTTCTTGACCTATTTCGACACAACATGTTTTATCTTCGCTCTGGTCCCTGTCTTAATCAGGTCAGGGTATCGGAGATTCCGGTCTGGCGGCTACCGCTCGTGGATCCGAACAACATCATTCCGGAGACTCGCGAGGAACCGCTCGATAACATCTGAAGAATCTCAAGCCTTCCTCAAGCCCGACAACGACAACGACAACGACAACGACGGCCTTCGAGACTCACCAACTCCCACCTCACGTTCGCGAACCCACCTCGGCCTCCTCCCCACTGCTCGCCTCTCCTTCGCATTCTGCATCCTCTGGTTCTCGGCCAATTACTTCGCTATGGCCTGTCTCCAATATACCACCGTCGCGTCAACTACGATCCTCACCTCCACCTCCTCCATCTGGACCCTCCTCATCGGCGCCTGCACGCGGACAGAGAAATTCACCGTCCGCAAACTCGTGGGCGTTCTCGCCTCCTTCGTCGGCATCCTCCTCGTCTCCCATGCTGACCTTACCACCCCGCGGAAGTCCGCCTCTGACGCATATCCCTCCGCCTCCGGCGGAAACAACCCCTCCATCACGAACCCCTTCCCCGCCAAACCCGCCTCGGAGCTCTTCCTCGGCGACACCCTGGCCTTCCTCTCTGCCATCATCTACGGCGCCTACACCATCACCCTCAAACGCAGCACCATCCACGCCGCGCCCCTCCAACTTAGCATGCCCCTCTTCTTCGGCCTCGTCGGCCTCTGCAACGCCCTTCTCCTCTTTCCCCTCTTCCCTGTCCTGCACTACACCCACATTGAGCGCTTCCAACTTCCGCCTACCCCCCGCATCTGGAAGATCTTGATCATCAACAGTGCATTCAGCCTGTTCAGTGACATTTGCTGGGCGTACGCGATGGTGCTTACGAGTCCGCTGGTCGTGACGGTGGGATTGAGTCTGACGATTCCGTTGAGTCTTGTGGGCGAGATGGTGCTGCAAGGAAGGAAGGAAGGGTTGGTTTATTGGCTGGGTGCAGCGGTGGTTGTGGGGAGCTTTGTATTTGTCGATCGCGAAGAAGTGAAGGAGGAGAAGGAGGAGGAGGAGGAGGAGGAGGAGGAGGAGGAGGAAAGTGGCGAGACTGTTGACGTCACCGGGATACTTGGTGGGTCAGAAGACGACAGTATTGAAGCATCTCCAGGCTCTGTACAGAGTCAAAGAAGCTCCGAAGATTCATCTAGATGATATCATCACTGAAATTAGAGGACGTATATAGGTTTCATGACATGAACTAATTATGTACTAGCAACGAGACAACGAATGGGTTGATAGGTTTCTTCAGAAAGATGATACACCTACCAGGTTACTCGGAGGTATATCTACATGCATTGTACAACATGCATTAGAAACAATAACGCCTTGAACGCTCCAAGTACAAAAAGGAAGTGCGTTATAAAATACGTTGAGACATCCAGCACTCTGCCCACCGGCATTTCCGCATCTGAGCAATCCCAACCCAAAAGCACCTCCGTCCATCACTGGTCGCGGACGGACGCAACCGCAAAATTAAGACCGCTTTTGCGATGCAATCCACCTAGGTCATCAGCAGGCGCAGCCATCTCTGTCCTGATCCAGATTGATGTTAATGGGGTCGGAGAAGTCCCCTCCAAACTCTTCGCTTTCCTCCTGTGCTAGCGCGTTTTTGGCAATGACTTCGAATGCCTGCTCCACATTTACTGATTCCTTCGCGCTCGTCTCAAAGTACGGTATATTCCCTTTGCTCTGGCAGTAGGTCATAGCTCTTTTGGTACTTATCATTCTCCGCTCATCGCCCAGATCTATCTTATTGCCGAGGACAACGAAAGGGAAGGATTCAGGGTCGCGGGGCGACGCCTGGATCAGGAACTCGTCCCGCCAGGAGTCGAGGGTGTCGAAGGATTTCGGCGAGTTGACGTCGTAGACAAGGACGCAACAGTCAGCTCCGCGATAGAAGGCTACACCGAGGGACTGGAAACGTTCTTGTCCGGCTGTGTCCCAAAGCTGGAGAGAAAGGTAAGTCAGGGTAACATTGAAGATGAGACTATAGTTTGCGAACCTGCATAGTCACTATTCGATCGTCCACAGTTACCTCTTTGGTGAGGAAGTCGGCGCCTATCGTGGCTTTGTAGCTTGTGCTGAACTTCTTGTTGACCTGCGGGAATTATTGTCAGCCACGAAATGTATGAAGGGAACGGAGCTCTCGTAGGAGTGAGGTTCAAAATCGCTTACATATTGGTTCATCAAACTAGTCTTGCCGACACCACTATCACCAAGGATAATCACCTAAGTTTAAGGCATAAGCTTTGGCTCCGTACGGGGGGCAAGGTCAAGCCACGCACCTTCAACAGGACCTTCTTCCTTGAAGACATATTTCGTACAATAAGCGAACTTCACGGGCTGACCAGGCAGCCTGCGCCCTCGAAGTACGGAGATGACAACACTAAACTGCTCCGCGTCCTGTGACTTATCTCTCGGAGATTACTAATGAAATGAAGAAGCCGTAGAACAATGTGGTCTTGAAAGGGTAGTTTGATGTCGTGTGTGCAGAGTAGAGGTTGCAAACAGTACTTGATGTTTATTCGCGGGTTATGGTTGAAGCTGTTGATGTCAGGCGAGCATGCTCCGGCGGGCAACCTCGAGACACTAATACGAACAAGCGCCGATTGCGGGTAAATTATGCAGGCACGGCCACTGAGAGACCCATGGCTCTGAGATTGTTACAGCTTCGGAGCACATTCAACTTTGATCCGACGAACAGGGCTGCCCTACAGTAATCCACAGATTCGTTGATGGCATGAAATGTCACAAACGCAGTGCTAGGATGCGCTTGCTCTCAAGTACATCATGTTAAACTGTATTGTAGCAGCAGCTCTATTTCCTACCCGGGAAGATGGCGACCTGGAAGGAAGACTACTTTGCCGCGCTTGAAGCTCGTGACGAGACCGAGAAAGCGAATATCGAGATCTATGAAGCTTGTTCGACATAGCCAGCTAGCCTACTTTGTCGAAAGCTAATACAGTTGCAGATACTCGTCTTGCCGATCGCACCGCGGAATTGTCCCAGAACGCGGCAACGGAGCCCTCGGCTGAGGAGGCTGCCGCACAGACTCCTCCCCAGGTTGCAGGCAAGCGAGGTGCCAAAGTCACATCTCCTCCGCCCGAATCTCTATCGCAAATCCGGCAGGATCTTGCAAGGGCGCAACAAGACCGAGCGGAGCTGCAAACGCGTCTCGATATCGTTACCAAAGAGCTTGAAGCGCTGAAGTTGAAATCGAAGATCGACACGAAACGAATCAGCCAGCTCTCTGCTGGTGTGACACAAATGACTGTGCGCCTGAAGGATAGGGAGGAGGAATTGAGAGGGAAGACGAAGCTTGTGGAAGACGTACAGGACGAGATGGTGACTTTGAATCTCCAGCTCAACATCGCGGAAGAGCAGACGGAAAAGCTCAAGGAAGAGAACAAGGAACTTGTGGATCGGTGGATGGCAAGGAAAGGTAAAGAAGCAGATGCGATGAACGATTCACTGCTCACATAGAATCGGTGATCATTAAGGCGGAGTTCTCATGTCAGGCTTAGATTATGAGAGACAATAGACGAAGGACATAAAAGGAAACAGGTGGGATCCTCAACTCAACGGACATCATCGGACACCTCAACCAGACCAAGTCCTTGCCTAATGGCACCCCACCTTATCGACGATAGCATCAACGCTGGCAACAACATCCCTCAAGAACGTTCTCCAGCACAGGTCCTGGGACGAGAAGGCCGAACCGGAGGACCCTCAGCCGGAGGGCTCTGAGCTTACTATAAGGCTAGCGGTGCTGACGCAGCGACGCAACCATGTCCTTGATTGTACATCGGCCACAACAGCCATGCAGAAGCAGTGCAAAGAGCTTGCGTATTACTGCACCTCCACTGGAGTTGTTCAGGCTCTTTACAGGAGATTTCTTTCGTGCGATGCTCACTGTGAGTTTCGGATCATATATCCCAACTGAGTCGTCAGTCGGTGGAACATAATCTCTTGTATTGGTGTCCACGGCAAATCTGTTGCGGAAATACATGAAGGAGACTCTGGGGACATGGTTTGCATGAGTGCCCAACGTGACCAGCGTCGTTCTGCACAACGGGACGGTTCTGAATGGCGTTCGTCGAACTTTACAACTTTGCAGGACGATACATTATGCTCCCGGGATCCTCCATAGTGATGGCTTCTGGTTTCTCTGGCGGCATATTACCTGATATTTGCTGTGTGGAGAGGCCTATAGACCATAGTCGCGATCGGAATAGCTTCTTGAATAGCATCGGTTTTGAAATTGATATCCGGCACAGAGCGTACTAGAGCTTAATCTGAATTGGAGATATCTCATTTCTTGCATTGGCCATCCACAGTGCTTGAGTTGTAGCATTTGAGCCAGGATCGGCATGAGACAGCACAACATAATGTCAACCATGCTACCGAAAATAAGTCCGGCTACGACCTAGAGTATCATTACACGGCGTACGCTGCGGCGCACATTCAAAGTTGAACCTAAGAAGAACGAATTTAGGCCACACCGTACGTTGGATACAGAAGATATGTTGGGCTAACAACTAAAGCTGGAGGAGAGCATCTATTTTCTCTTCTTCGCAAGCCTCTTCTCCGCCCTAACGTCCTTCTTTAACCTCGCATCCACGATCTTATATTTCCCTTTTACACCCCTCGGCCTACCGGCGATGCCGCGGTTCCCTCCCGTGGCAACCACCAGCTTGACCTTCTGCTTCGGCTTTTTCTTCGCCGCTCTGCTCATCATTTTTGCAATCGTGCTGGCCTTGTCCTTCTCAGACATCCCCTCCTCGTCTGCCAAGAGCGCCGACTTCTTCCGTAGCTTCTCGAGCTTCTGCGCTGCCTTGAACTTCTTTCTACTCTTTGCTTCGCGCACTTTCTTGATTGGGCGCGCGTTCAGAGCGCGGAGTTTCTCTTTAATCGCCACGGCGGCCGCGGCTGTAATTGGGCATTGGGGGCGACTGTGCTTGTTCTCATCATCAAGAAACCATTCCGGAAGGCCATCGACGTCGCGGAAGGCGTATTTATTAAAGCCGTCGTCAATTATGTCAGAGCTAGTCTTTTCGCCTGTTGCTAGGCTTTGGGCGAGGGACATGGCTTCGGCAGTGATGATATCAATGTCTAGCTGGCCGTTCTTCCTGCGTGGATCCTCTGATAACTCAGTATTAGTGTCTCTGCGTACTCTTTCAGGTTCTTCACCTGAAGCGTTTGCATCTTCGCGGAATGACTCTGTGGTACTCGATCTCTTCATGGCAGACTTCAGCGGCTGTCGTGAAGGGTCTGGTTGGGGTTTCGAAGTTTTCCTATCCGCCTGCGGTTCTTTGTTGATCTTAGTGGCTGGCACCTCCGTATACTTTGCCTCTTCATCAGGCTCATCGTCAATTTCAATAGCGCTGTCGTTGGCATCGGCTGGATCCGAGATGCCCAGACGTGGAAAGATGTCCTGGTCAAAGAACATCGCGGCCCTCGATGACAGACCTTGACCGCTTGTTGCCGACCGCAACGGTAGCGAGCCCTCAAAATCGGACTCTCCGTCTGTTATCGGTTCTCCTTCGTTATCATCCGACCCGGACAAGCCCCCCCATTCGTCAGTCTCCTTTTGCCTGCGGGCCTTTTTCGCACGTTCTTTGGCATCACGCTCTTCTCTCCGCTGCTGATAGTTCTCGTATAAGAAGTCCAACTCTCGATCAAGCTGATCAGCCTCAAAATCAGACTCCTCCGTGTCGGAGGCTTCAGAAAGCTCTGATTCTTCCTCGACAATCTGCATTCGCCCATCTGTGATCTTGACGGAATCATCTGCCATCCCTGCAGTTTTGATATTGAACATCGCACCATCACCATTGGGTCCAACCTGTTCCAGACCTATGTCATGTGGTGTTGTCATGTGCATTTGCATTCGTACGAGCTCTTTCTGCTTTCGTTCGTTCTCTTTTCGACGTTCCTTCTTTTTGCGTGAGACGTTCGCGTCTTGAAGTCTCTGCATCTCCTCTTGAATCTTTAACTCTTCATCCATAGATTCTACCTCTGCTACTTCCTCCCCCTCCGTAGCCTCAACCTTCTGCTTCTTGCTCTTTTCGGACATTCCAAATTTGTCCCTCACTTTCAATCGCCATCTCAATAGGGTGCGGAACTCCTTCCTTCCCAGAACTTTGAGATCTGCGCAACACGACCTAATCTCGTCTGTAGTCTCAGGTAACCTGTCTAAAGTAGCCAATGCCAGATCTCCATTCGCACTTTGTTCAAAACTCAGCTTGTTAACGGTACCAAGAATGGCGATAGGGTCCGTGGTCTGGATGAACTCGCTGACTGGTATTTCTTTGTGTTGTGTATAGTCTCCTTCTTCATAGCCTTCCCGCTTTCTCTTCTTCTTTTCTGGGTTGAAGACTTTCGCTTCATTGTTCGGCGTTGCCTCTTGAATTTCTGCGAAGACATGCCGGGGGTCTAGGAACCTCGGATCGATACGTTTAGGCGCCTTGAAGCCTCGACAAACCACAAAGATTTCAGCAGAAACATTCCTGGATGAAGGTGGCTTGGTCGCCTCGACAGATGTGAAGAGTTGCTGGAAAACCCATAGTAGGGCATTGTAATCTTTTGACCGAAATACCTTGGTGACGAATGTTCCGCCTTCAATCAAGAAGTCCGTAGCAAGTTTTAAGGACTGTAGCACCAACTCGGCTTGTGAATAAGCATCCTGGACCCATGCAACACCGACATTTGGTGCTCCATCGTGTAAGACGGTGTCTGCCTTCCAGGTCTTGAGATGCTGTCTGATTGTAGTCCGGCACTTGTCGGTCGTGATATCGCTTTGGAAGGTGATGGTTCGAGGAATAGGCTTAATGGGCGCCAGGTCGACCCCAATGATCAAGCTTTGTGCAGGCATGACCTCGGCGGCAACTTGACACCACGACCCTGGTGCAGCACAGAGATCCAGCAGGACCTTGCTCTTCTCGAGGAAGCCATATTTCTTGTTCAATTGTATTAGCTTAAACGCCGCCCGCGCTCGGTAACCTGCTCTGAGAATCAGTATTGTCTACGCAAGTCTGGACCAGATGCATACCTTTCTCCTTGGCAAGCTTATACCACTTATCCAGGCGACCCTTTCCGTGCTTTTTCTGAATTGCCATGGCGTTTGCGCTGCAGCAACCGCAGCTTGAAAGTCTGTCATTTAGGCAAATAAATGTGCGACCTCGACTTTTTGCGGAAATCTGCGCCACAATTTAGCAAAGCCACGGAATGACGCTCGTGGCGCGTCCCTCCACACCAACCTTGTTCCGGCCTCAACAACGCAACAACAGCTTTATCCCTACTGTTGCAGGCTTCCTACAATATATCTCGCAGTGCTGTCGATGTCAGGCACAACCATCCATGGCGCCCGCCAGTTCACGAAAACGAATTAAGCCCAATCCCCAAAGCGAAGAGCCCGCGGCGACCGAAGTACAGCCTGCCCAAGTACCGCTGCCTGCAGACACAAGTCTGGCCAAAGAATTGTCAAATACACCGTCTAATGATCCAACCAACAACCTGAGAGACCATTCGAGCAGAGAGGTACGCTTTGAAGTTGCCTTGGAGGGTTATGCTAATACGCTACCCCACGTAGAGTTGGTACAACAGAACTTGGCCTCGAAAGGCGGCACCGGTGACTGAAGTAGCTCGGGAAAGCATTTCGTCTGCTGGCAGTGCTGCGGCCGTTGCAGCGTCAGCCATTGCTCAAAAAACACTCCCAAAGCCGAAACGGTCGGACTCACTACAATTGACGCTCGGCAAGACAAAGTCAAGATCGGCGCTTGCAAATGCTACGACCACAAAAGTCCATGCAGTCCCGGAAGCTGCGTCGCCAACGCTAAATTCTGTTGTCAAAGCTGGGGACTCGAGTATGAAATCGAAGAGTGATGAGGGTAAAGGTCCAGAGAGCGCATCTGCCGTCTCTAACGGTAGCCCAAACGATGTATCTACACAAGAGCCCGTGGAACAGGCATCTGTAGATGCTGGGAAAGACAAGACTGGTGCAATCAACCAGACTGATGGAACCGCTTCGGAGCCGAAGAATACAGGACTGTGGCTTGGCTGGCTGTCAAGACCAGGGGCAGAACCCAACAAGCTTTCGAGTAATGCCAAAGATAAAGGAAAACCGCAGGACACCGCTGTGGATTCACAAGCACCTACAATGCAGACTACTTCAGCTGAACCAAAGCCGCAAGAGAATATCAAAAATGATATACAGCCAGAAGAGAAACCAACGCCACCAAAACGGAGTTGGCTGCAGATGTGGGGCAATGACTCCACTCCTCAACCAGATCAGAGCGCAAGCAGTAGTGTTGCCGATGCCTCTACAGCGGCAGCGAGTACTGGCCTTAAGGTGGCGGATCTAGGCTCAGCCTCTAAGGCATCATCGACAGCATCATCACTTGAGGCCGCTCCCCCACCACAACTGCCAGGAGATGGCTCAAAGTCCGCCGGCTGGGTCTTCTGGTCACGAGACAAAAGGACTGACAACCAGACAGCCTCTGAATCAAATGTTGGAGAGATTGCCATTTCTAATACACCTTCGCAGACTCGTCCCAAGAGGGCTTCTATCAGTCTACAAGATAATGACAAACCCCAAGCACCGACATCATCCACTGGAAAATCTAATCCACAGACACAGGAAACCGCCGCGATTCCCAAGCCGCAGTCAAAAGATGTCAGACCTATTACGCCAGTCGTGAAGAATCAGGAGTCAAACTCCACCAAGATTGAGAGTCCTGCTGCGAAAAGCAAAGCGCCAGATACTGCAAGCACCGCCCAGCTGCAGAAATCCCTACCAAACATCCTCCTTCCATCCTTCAAGGATACCTATGCCTTTCATGAAAGCCCGACTCTCTTACAACAACTTGGGCGTTTGTTTTACTTGACCCAAACTCCCGAGCTCAGGCATTTAGATCGAGTACGCGACCCGCCACGGATAAAGCGTGCAATAGCTATTGGCGTGCACGGGTACTTCCCGGCTCCAATACTCCGCAGCGTCATTGGACAACCAACAGGGACATCCATCAAATTCTCTAATATGGCGGCGAAAGCTATCAATAATTGGACGCAAGCACAGGGGTACAGCTGCGAGGTCAAGACTGCAGCACTCGAAGGAGAGGGGAGGATTGCAGAACGCGTTGAGGTGTTGTGGAAATTGTTACTGAATTGGATTGACGAGATTCGCAAAGCCGATTTCATCATGGTCGCTTGTCACAGTCAGGGCGTGCCTGTTGCCATGATGCTGGTGGCAAAGCTCATTGACTTTGGCTGCCTCAATCCAAACTCGGTCAAAATCGGCATTTGCGCTATGGCAGGCGTGAGCATGGGCCCTTTCTCGGATTATAAGTCTAAATGGATAAGCGGGTCGGCTGGTGAGCTATTCGAGTTCTCAGATCCTGCAAGTACGGTATCGAAGAGCTACCTGGCCGCCCTGGAGACTGTCTTGCAATTCGGCGGTCGCGTATCCTTCGTGGGCAGCATTGACGATCAACTTGTGTCTCTCGAGTCATCCATTTTCGCCCCAGTCTCGCATCCACATATTTATCGAGCGGTTTTCATTGATGGCCGGATCCACACATCAAACTTTATAGCACACCTGGTTGGCTTCGCACTTAAGCTCCGCAATCTGGGTGTCCCTGATCACGGCCTGATCCGGGAGCTGAGCTCACCACTCGCCGGCAGCTTGTACGGAGGTGAAGGTCACTCTCGTATATACGAGGACGACGGTGTCTATGCACTGACAGTTGAATTTGCTCTCGAGACAACGTCGATTAACAATGCGGCCTTGACACAGAGGCCAGGAGCGACAACTTCCTCGAATCCATACATACTTCCATTTGCGATGAGGGGTATCCTAGAGGAAGATTACGTAAAAACGGAACTGCACAATGAGGCAGTAGACCTGCTGAAGCAGTTTGATGATTGGAAACCAACCACAAAGGGCCTCAAGGATGTCAAATTCCGTCTTGAGGGTATTAGATCAAAGCTATAGACAGTCGGGTGGGCTGCCGAGCTGTGTTTCGAACTTTTATCATTCCATTCCCTGCTACCATGAGTAATCGGTGACAAGCAAAGCCCCAGTAAATGAAAATCCTGTATATTGGAGTTATTTGCGTTCCCTCCCTGCATCAAGGTCCAGATTAGCTTGATGGAGCGTTTGAGTCGTTATAATGATGCTCCCTTAAAACACGAAACGCGGGCTGCCAAAGAGAGTGTACCATAGTTACAAGTCATTCCCCCATTTCCTTTGCTCTTAGCGATATACTTCGTCCACTTCCAACCCAGCCAGCTTACTCATAACCACTCTCCCTTCTTTCACAATGCCCAAACAGGTCTTCTCGATATCATCCAGCACCGTAACATCACGAAGAGGATTTTGGTCTATGATCAAAAAATCTGCAACCGCGTCCTTGCTAATCGTGCCTAGCTTTCCTTCCATCCCAAGTAGTTTCGCTGCATTTGTAGTCGCAGAACGCAGTACCTCCACCGCAGGCAGAGCCTTTGCCCTTATCGAGAATTCCTGGTTCTGAAGAACGTGCATACCTGCAAGTAAATCTGTCCCATGGCATATTGTCACGCCATTTTCGTGCAGAATGCTCAAGGCTTTGACGCCGCTTTCAATGACTTGTCTACACTTCGCTCGCCCGGACTCGGGTAGGAAGTTCTCATACGGTGGGTTAATGAGCGCGTTGTACACGACTAACGTCGGTGTGACGAATACACCCTTCTCAGCACACAGCTTGGCCGTCGGCTCGTCAATGAAATTGGCATGTTCGATGCCCATCACCCCGTTGTCAATGGCATGGCGAATTGCCTCCACAGTGTAGGCATGAGCGGTGACATATTTACCTAGGTTCCTTGCTTGTGAAGTGATGGCTTGGATCTCTTCTGGAGTAAACTGGATCATCTCCAGAGGATCGACCGGACTTGCAACGCCTCCACCGCACATGATCTTCAGGAAATCTGCACCCTTTCGAAGCTCATCGCGAGCAGCCGCGAGGCACTCGGGAACACCATCACAGATCCGCCCTATGCCTGGTCCATTTCCACCGCAGCATTTGAATGACTCGCCTTGATGTGGCAGTCTAAGATCTCCGTGGCCACCAGTCTGCGAAAGGGCGGTACCAGCTATGAACAGTCTCGGGCCCGGGACTAGCCCTTCTGCAATAGCCTCACGTAGTGCAAAGTCAGCGCCTGAAGTGTCCCGTGCCGTTGTGAAGCCTCGCAGCAGCATCTGCTTCGCATTCCAGACAGTGCGGTAGGCAATTGTATTCGGATGAGCATCGAACAGATCTCTCATTGTAGTGCCTCCAGCGGTGGCTGTCAGATGAACGTGGCAGTCGATCAGGCCTGGCATTAGATATTTACCTTTCAGGTCAACAAAAGTCTGCCCGGGCGCTGCTGGTGTCTTTCCGTCTTCAGCAGCAGATACAGCTGTAATCCTGCCGTTGGAGATATGAACTGTGCGCCCAGACAATGTAGCATTGCCAGCGACATCTATCACATTTGCATTGGCGAAGATAAGATCCGAAGGAGCTTTTTCTGGCAACCAAGGCTTTTGACGTGGCAACGGCATGATTCTGGTTAAAGGCAAACGGTAATAGAAGAGAAAAGCACTTGATCAAGAATGCTAAGCACAGATTTGGCCTATCCTTGAGACGCTTAGAAAGTCTTGTGAGACGATGCGTAGGAATCCTAAAGCGCTAATTACACCCCTGCCGCTGCAACTTTGCTCGAACTCCTTTCGGAGTGCAGCATATGCTGGGTTGTATACTTCTATCTATCGTCTAGCTATCGCTTTCTACCTCGAGACGGACGCTATGATCTGCTCGTCTACATCATGCTCTCTAATACATCTATGCTCTAGACTGAATGTTGTGGTATAATCTTATCCTACGAATCCACCTCCACAAGTAGGAGATTGTGAGGCGAGAAGCTCATGGCACTATTGACCTCACTATTGGTGTCACACGCCACTGGCAAAAGAGCCATATCTATTGATTGGACTGCGCCAGAAGCGCTTTGCATTGAACCTTCGGTCTCTGCAGCTCCAACGAGGTTCTTGGGCTTCTTGGCTATCGGGCATGCAGGATCCTTGGGAAGATCTGCCGCTGCAAAATCAGGGTCCTCCATCAGGCATATCGATGTCAACAACGCTCGCGCCCCACGATGCTCGTTCAACCTTTTCCGACGTAGCGCGACGCAGCGACAAACATGGGCAGGCTTGAGACCGAGGTGAAATGCATTCACTGGGGAGAGATTTGTGGTCGATGGGGTAAGATCCCAGGCCGAGAGGAATGCCGCAGAGCCTCACAAACTTAAACTTTCAGGTTGGCGCATGCAAGATCTTTCTTCCTCAGCTTGCACCCTCTCCACCCTCCTTTCCTGCACAGTTCAACCCACCTACTTTTGCTTCACTCCTTTGCTCTCAAACTGTTAATTGTATGCTTTTCAAGTTTAGCATGACCTTAATGATCTTTGCAGCCTTTCTACGCATTTAGTTCGCAATTTTGCATCACCATGGGCCCATTTGATGGCGCGCTCAAAGGCAAGAATTACAAGACCCTTGCGGTCAAGAAAGAGAAGATCATCACAGCCGTCAGACCTTCACAACCCGCGAATAGCAAGACCACGAACGGCTCACCCTCTTCTTCTTCCTCTCCGCCTTCCTCCTACCACGTCAACAGCAAAGGCAAACCCACAAATGGTCACGTGCGCTCAGAGTCGAGGAGCCTGACGCCTTCTCATCCCGGCGACAGGAATCCGAAGAATGTAGTCAAGAACGAGCGCTCGTCATTTATGAAGCGATCATCTCCCGCTGTCTCCACGCCTCGCTTTGACGATTCGGAGTCTGATGTAGAGGAAGAGCAGGAAACCAGGGACAGAAAGCGGCCAAAACTTGAGAGGGGCATAAGTGGTGACTCTATAAGGCGCATCACAAATTTGCAGTCGTTTCCACCCAAAGATGAAGAGAGTTTCCCAATGGTGCATGCAGTCGACATTGCAAACTACGGCACTCCAGGAGTTTTCGATTCAAAGTATAGCAATGTTTTTGAAACGCTGGATGAAGATGAGGAGGACGAGCCAGTGATCGAGCTCCAGTACCCCGGCTCGTCACAGCGAGAGCGGTATCATCTAGTGAAATCTAGGGACGTCGAAGATTTCTCACCTCTTGACGAGATAATCAATGTTGTCAAAACTGTTGCCCGACACTACCTTGATGAGGCCGGGGCTTCAGCACTGGACGACGAAATCAATGGAGGCCTTGCACAGAAAATGGAACAAGCACGAGCTCGTGGTCGGAAAGGCAAACTCGGCGCACAAACAGCGTTCATCAAGGCCGTGGACGAATACAACAGGAAGATCACAGCGTTGCGGAAGGATGGATCAATTGAGAAACGGCTTGGCAACTTACGGTCTATCAACTACTCCCTAGTAGAGACCATCATCAATCAGATATATACCCGGACCGTTTCTCCACGCGCTCATTTGCTCCGAGAATACGAAAACGGCACAAGCCTGGTCTACGGAGAGATTCTCCCACGATTCATGAACACCATTTTTAAAGAAACGCGGCTGAAGTCTGATCAGGTGTTCCTGGATTTGGGCAGCGGCGTGGGCAATTGCGTGTTGCAAGCCAGCCTTGAGATCGGCTGCGAGTCCTGGGGATGCGAGATCATGAAGAATCCATGCGACTTTGCTGACAAACAAAAGGTGGAGTTTGAGGCACGGTGCAGACTCTGGGGCATTCAGCCGGGCGCTGTGCATCTAGAGCGGGCCAGTTTCCTGACCCATCCACCGATTACCGAAGTCATCAAACGCGCTGATTTGATCCTGATCAACAATCGTGCTTTCCAGGCGGACCTCATGGAAGATCTGAAGTGGAAGTTGTTAGATGTAAAGAAAGGATGCAAGATTGTCTCATTGAAGCCGTTCCGTGAACCTGATCACAAGATTCAGGAACGACATATCGATGATCCCGTCAACGTGCTTCAGGTAAAGAAGAAGGAGTATCCCACCAGAAGCGTGAGCTGGACGGGTGATGCTGGGGATTGGTATCTGACTTGGAAGGACTCAAGCGAGCTGGAAGAATTTCGCCGGAAGAGAGGGTTGAATTAAGGCCTGGGGCTTGACGCCTCGCCGACGAGGGTGCAGGTCCCTAGTGTCTGGAAAGCATCATCTTGGCTAGCATGTCCATAAAATGTGACATTGGATGATTTGGCTCATTGGCTACGAGCATCTGTTGGATCTCTGATTTCGATACTCCGACGTATTGTACGTCAGTTTGGAAATGATTACCATACATTGGATTCCACCCTGCCTTAGAGCACTGTGGACAACGTTTGTGTAGAAGTAGTGAGGATGGAGGGGGGTATGTTTGCGGTGCCAGTTGAGGGTGAAGGAGGCTTCCAGGAGAGCATTTTGGACTAGACGAGTTGTAGAGGTCTAGTATCAGAGATCTCTGGTAGGAAGAAGCGTTACGGAAATTAGGTACCTTCTCCAAAGTGTGCCACCATTCGCGCTAGATGTGGGTGGAAGACGAGCATGTTCAATCGGAAGGTCCACTCAACCAAACGCTTTCATACACATTGAACCCCTGAGGCCCATGAGCACCGCTGTCTCTGCTTGACCAAATCCACCAAGAGCCACTTGATAGCGCTTTCCGGGAAACTTAGCACAAGCCTGGTGAGACCTTGGCATCCTGCCAGATTTCCTCATGAAGCAAGCGGCCTGTACATGGCCGTAACACTTAAATTCACGCGCGCGCCGCCATGCCGCCAAAGCAGTGTACCGTGTGGCTTTTTTTTGCAGAAAATTAATCTATCACACACCCCCACTGCTTCAAGTCGCTAGTTCTCGACGAAAACGCCAACCATCACTAGCCACCAGAAGGTTATCACACTTTTGGCTCCCCCGGACCATTGAACGCAGGTCGCTCACAATCACCAACCTGTGGCTCACGCTGCGCCTCATGCGTTGTCTGCTAAATCTTGGCCCTTTCACGGTGGGGTTATCAGCGGAAAAAGGGTCTTTTCCCAAATTCAATTCCGAGCACCTACAATATAAACAGCAAAAGCGTAGATGTTGCGGTCAGGTCACGCCTATGATACCTATATTGGCCTTCTAGCTAATTGGTAGCTACGTCATCGGTGTCTACCTCGCCGGCGCCGCCCTCAAGTATTGCCTGAAGAACTGGGGACTCGTCATGCATTTCTCATAGGCATGCATCTCTCGCAGACGTGCATCTCTCACAGGTGTACATCTCTCGCAGGTGTGCATCTCTCACAGACATACATCTCCCACAGGCATATATCTCTTATAGGCGTGCGTCTCTCACAGGCATGCATCTGTCACAGACATACACCCTCCCACAGCTATGTGTCTCTTATAGGCGTGTATCTCTCACAGGCGTGCATCTCTCACAGGAGTGAATCTCTCACAGGCATACATCTCCCATAGGCATGCATCTCCCACAGGCATGCATCTATCACAGGCGCGAATCTCTCGCGGGCATACATCTCCCACAGCCGTGCATCTCCCACAGCCATGTGTCTCTCATAGGAGTGCATCTCTCACAGCCATGTATCTCTCATAGACATGCATCTCTCACAAGCATATATCTCTTATTGGCACGTAATTATGGGACAAAAGATATGTAGTGGTGGTAGGCAATACATGGTAAGCAAGAAATTTTTCAATTTTGGGAAAAGACCTTTTTTCCACCACTACCCCACCGTACCTTTAGGTTATGTGAGCTCTATACAGTACAGAGGCGCGGTCCAAAAGTAGTCGCCGGACGCTAATTCTCACCACCTTACGCAGGCAATGTTGTTCTCTGAAACACGTCAAAATGCAAAACCAGTTAAAACCTGATGTATGTATCTGTGAAAGGGTGGCAGAAAAGGGACTTTGGGAGCCGTTTTCGGCCTCCCTTCCACCGCACCCAACCCGCGCGCCTGGCCGCTTTAACCCTTTTTTAGGCCCCAGGCGCCAAGCGTAAGGTTTCCTCGAGCCTCCACGGCAGGTCAGGGCCCGGGTTGGCGGTCATGTCTGGATTAGCTGCCGCACTTTTTTCCAATCAAATATATCCCACCATACGCGTTCCGAGCCAGTCACACTTGGCATAAAAAACCCCTCTCAGGCCCGCCATTATCCCATCGTAGGGCGACCAGGATTCCTTGACCCAGAACTAACTCCGCCTCTCTCTGCCCGCTTCGTGTCTCAGATCTCTTACGTCCGCTACTTGATAGCAATCTTGAACGTTGTTACAGGACGTCCCTCCCCTACAATCATGGCCGCAAATATGCAGTTCACAGACCAGGCGCAGAGAGCCCTTGCTGACTCTGCTGCCCTGGCAGAGCAATACGGACACCTTCAAATACTCCCAATACATCTTGCAGTCTCATTATACGACCCGCCAGTCGACGAGTCAATGGATCAACAGGACATAGTGAATGCCTCCTACTCCGACACATCGGCCTCTCTTTTCCGAAAGAGCGTGGAACATGCGCATGGAGACACTCAGGCGGCAGACCGAGCGTTAAAGAAAGCTTTGGTCCTGCTCCCAATTCAAGATCCTCCACCAAACCATGTAGCTATCAGCGCTCAGATGCATAAAGTACTGCGCTCAGCAAACGACCTCAGCAAGACACAGAAGGACAGCTTCGTGGCTATCGACCATCTGATTACTTCACTTTGTCAAGACTCAACCATACAGGCTGCTCTAGAGGCAGCGAACATACCCAATGCCAAGCTCATCGACATCGCCATCCAGCAAATTCGAGATACCGCGAGGGTGGAAGAAGAGAACGAGAACCTCAAGAAATTCGTCGTTGATATGACAGCTATGGCGCGCGAAAGGAAGATCGACTCAGTCATTGGCCGAGAAGAAGAACTTAGGAGAGTTATTCAAATTCTCCTTCGGAAAACAAAGAACAACCCCGTCTTGATTAGCGAGTCTGGTCTCGACAAAACCACTGTTATTGAAGGCCTTGCCCAACGCATCGTGAATGCTAACATTCTCACAAGTCTTACGTCCTATAAACTACTCTCCCTTAACGTTAGCTCTCTCGTGGCGGACAGTAAGGACCGTGGAGAGTTCAAGGAACACATAAAGAGTATTTTGAAAGAGATTAAGAGTACATACAAGATGGTCATACTCTTCGTTGATGAAATCCATCTTTTGGTGGACGTCGGATCTAGCAGTGAAGATAGGATAGATGCCATAAGTCTACTCAGACTTATACTCGCTGGAGGACGGCTACAGTGCATCGGTGCAACTACATCTACAGAGTATGAAAAGTGCATCCAAAAGGACGCATTTTTCGGGTGTCAATTCCAACAAGTACTCGTCAGAGAGCCTACGATTCCAGAAACAATCTCTATTCTTCGATGCCTGAAGGAGAAGTACGAGATCCATCACGGCTTGAAGATTCTGGACGCTGCCATCGTTTCTGCGGCCCACCTTGCCGCCCGATATCCCGTGGCTTGTTCCCTACCAGAATCAGCGGTTGATCTAGTTGACGAAGCAGCTGCGGCTATCCGAGTCACTCGAGAATTACAGCCTGAAGCCTTGGATAATATGGAGACACGGCTACGACATTTACAGATCGAAATTCATGCATTGGAGGGAGAAAGAGATTCAGCGTCCCAAAAAAGACTCGAGGCTGCCAGGTTGGAAGATGAAAAGGTGATAGAGGAATTGAAACCTCTCAAAGAATACTACGAGCTAGAGAGAAAACGGTCAAACGACATCCGAAAAGCAAAGATGAAATTGGACCAACTGAAAGTGAGAAGAAATGAGGCGGAGCGAACAGGCGATTTACAGACTGCCTCAGATTTGGTATATTACGCCATACCAGATCTCAGTAAGAGGATCGAGCAGCTCGAGGCAGCCCGCGCACAAGCAGGCTCAAATGACCAATCTCCTCATGCACCTATTGGCAAAGCTATGACTGTAGATGCTGTTGGACCAGATCAGATCAATCAGATCGTTTCCCGACAGAGGAGAATCCCAGTAGATCAATTATGAGCATCTGATAAAGGGAAAGTTCCTAGGAGAGCTGTCGTTGTTGTGGCGCGGTCCCGAAGCAGGACCAATTCACGCGGGCTTGGCGCCTGGCACCACGATCTAGTCCTGCCTCGCTGGCGCGACTCTTTCTCTTTCTTCATTCTTGGTATCTTAGTCAGAATAGCTGAATTGAACCATCTTCACGCCGCCGTAACATAGAGACCGGCAAAGGATGAGGTAGTGGTGAGGCGGCCAGTCAACGTGCTGACGCGGCGTGGTCGACCCACGGTGGGGAAGTAGGGAGGTGTGATTGATTCGTTCAGAAGGCTTTAAGGAGGGTAGCGGAGGTACGGCATCTCAGGCCGTCGCGTGATCACGTCGCCGGTGGCCTGGAGATCTAGGCCCTTTCTTCAGCGTCATCGCCTAGGTCGAACCCACAGTCAGACGGCTAATAGAAGAGTGCTGCGAGGGTGTCGAGCGAATCAAAGCGGGCGGTCGCGCTGAGGCATTTTTTTTCTCACAGGCCGCGTCGTATCTTTCGGTTGAAGGAGGGGGCATGCAGGGGAATGTGGAGCTCGCTGAGGCCTTAGACACGACGGGGGTTGTATAAGGAGAGTGGAGGGGGGGAAATTGGAGGGAGGGAGTTCTTGGAAAAGCAGCGGGGGACGAACGCGTCTTTATACCTGGCCGAGGGTTGGGCTGGCAGATGAATCCCAGCTCAGACACCATACCAGACGCGGCGGGCGTTGAGTAAGATCACGGGGCCGCTAAATCGAACGGTGTAATTCACAAGTGCATATTTAACCACCTACAACCGCCTAAGCTCAAAAAGATGGGCAAGCGACCACAGCTGGGCCTGCCAAACAACCTCAACAAGGGGAAACAGTCTGCGCCGGCGAGCGTCAAAACCCTGGGACACGGGAAAACTTAAGCTGAAGTTGAAGTGGAGTGCGAACTACCTAAACAGGACCCATGAAACCCGGGACCATTCAGGGCCACCACATCACCACACCACATGTCACTCAGCACCCCTGCGAGCCGAGTGGCTTATCCTTGCCCCATCTCCCATAAAATATAGGCCACACGTTCTACAAGTTCATGCTAATTCCTCAATCCTCTCGTTCTTCTGAAGGGAAAGGATATAGCAACCGCAGCCGTACAGTTGATTGAAGCGCGGGATGCCCTGGGACCTGAGACAGAGTCAAGGCTTGACAATACATTCCTCCAAGCAGCTACCATTATGCTACAGACCGCACAGCATAATGATGCCCTTGCTCAACTCGGCAACCCTAACCCAGTTGCCAAGAAGGTTTGGAGGAAGAAGAAGGCTCACGGACCTGCTGATGCTGCAGGATTGGCCTCCGCAGAAATCGCACACAGAGACCTGCTAGCAAAGGAAAGGCTAAAAGAGCCGCAAAACCGAGCAGCCAATCACGCACCTGGGTCTACCGATGAGGAAGATCCTGGCCTATTACCGCCTCTACAACGCCCCCAAGGCTGGACGAATCTGGCAGCACGAAGAGGACACGTGGAAGGACCCTGGACTTTGTAGCGTTACGTACGGGCACTGTAAGAAGGAAAGCCCCAGGGATCACCCTGAGGGTGGTTGGATACAACATGTGGCAGTACTGTACCTAAGCCCATGCGGATCCTAATGCAATTGCGTGATCTAATGTACAGGAATGGCCCTTTGCAGTGCTTCCCGCAGCTATTCTATGCCACCGGGATATATGACATCAAAGTAGGGTATTGAGTGGCATGCGGTGTGGTGATGTGGTGGCCCTGAATGGTCCCGTGTATCTCTTACAGGCGTGCATCCTAGAGCCTTTCAATTTAAGGTTTTAGGCTACATCCCATCTTACTAATGCCAGCAGCCGAATCTACCTGTGGCCGGAATTCCCTGTCGAATCTATCTGTCGTGAGTTATCTCGGCAGCTTACGGTGTGTACGTGTTGGGAGGGAGACTTATTACTGTGTGAGCGCTAACAAGTTCATGCAGGTTGCCCCTCTACGCTACAACCGCGCCGAGTTTGTGCCCCCCCATACATCCCTGACTCTGCTGACAATCGAATCACTCTATGGCGAAGATCCGGCTACCTGTCTGGCCAGCTCAAGTTCCGCAGCCAGACGACTTTACGATTATTGAACTCGATAGCACTTTCAAAGCCCATTACGTTGTTGATAATTACACTCAAAAATTCAGGCGTCAATGGGCCGGAAGTGCTACTACGTCTGCCTCCCAGGTTGCGGCATGTTCCTCCAAGATTCTCTCTTCTCGCGATGGTGCAGGTGCAAATTATAGTACGGCTCTTCAGCGATGGAGAGATGTTTTGGAACGTCTTCACTTATCCGAGAGGGAGAAAATCCGTATGGCCGACCTGACTCCAGCGGAGTGCAAGTCATACGAACTTCTCAGAGAATGGTGGGACAACGATACTTATGACGCCAATGTCACTCGGTGCATTCGAGACTGGATCGAGCAAGCAGCACATCTGCTTTTGAATGTGGACATCTGTCCTCGACTCGTCACCTCGAGGTATAATTTTGTTCTTTTCACCCTGTGGCGAGCCGAGTTCTGCCACGACACATCAACGGATTCTACTAACCGGCAAGAACGGATGAGGTTGATGAGTGCGCCAGAAGCGGCGTGCCACAGGCTTGCAAGTAATGCCATGACTAAATTGCAGCGATCTTGGATACTTGAGCCGCAAGATGAATCCCAACATTTTCCTGCAATAACCCACCCAGCACCAGAAGCGCTTAATTACGTTGACCCTCCGATGACCGCCGGCTTTCAACCCTGCTCATGGCTTGCTCACGACGTAGACGGCACTGGGTGGCCGTATTATCTCTGGGACAGAATCGAGCGTCGAACTGTCATTACACACAGGTTAGAATCTCCCCATTACATCGTGATCAGTCACACTTGGGGCAGATGGCGGAAAATTCCATTTTCTGACGTGCCGGTGCCTGGCGTCCCGTGGCCGGTTCCTGAGAACACCTTGTTTAATGTCATTTCTCTTCCCTCCCTCCTAGCTCGGGTTCCGTTTGCCGCACGGTATATTTGGTTCGATCTTTTCTGCATTCCCCAAAACATGTCAGATCCCAATTTCGAGGCACGAGCCAAAACCGAGATTGCCAATCAGGGCACAATTTTTAAGCGAGCTTTTCTTGCCTGTGCTTGGTTCAACTGGATCCCCTCTTGGGATGGTCTTCGGAATGCGATTGAATGGCTCTCTCTAGTTTACGTGGATTGCAATGAACCGAGTGCTTTTCGTTTGCAGGAAGCTCGCGACAAGGCGAAGCTCAGAGCGGAAGAACCCACATCCCTTCTTTACCCTCATCAGTCTGCCGCTGAAGGCCGTGCGGATGTCACCGACTCTCAGCCATCAGGCTGGTTTACGTCTCTTTGGACCTTACAGGAAGTATGTCTACGGCCAGACATGCTCTTGTGCGACCGGAACTGGCGAGCACTTACCGTCGGCCGACATTTCCACGTCTCTCTAGACCATATCATCGCGCTGTGGACGTCGGTGCATGAAGCAATCGCTACGCAACAAACGGTTTGGCCAAGAAGCGCTTATGAAATCTGTCGCCTTCTTGCCGAGACTGGGATGGGGGAATTACCAAGGATATCTCCACTCACGGTCTTGATGCTGGGGAACCAGCGGTACTGCGAAGATCGACGTGCCGAAGCTATCATGTCAGTGATAGGTGCGAAGGATTGGTTCGTCCACAATGCTGGTCCCGGGAACTCTCAGCCTCTTGTTCTAGGACGCTATCCATTTTCATTTGTCGAAGAAGTCCGACAGAAGTTGAAAGGGTCGTTCTTCGCTTCCGCAGACTTAGTCTTCGAAGAAGTGAACGAAAGCGGGACCTTACTCCCATTCTCCGATAAGTCCGTCGGACACCGAAGAATTGCGGTCGATCCATCTCATGCCGAAGACCATCCGTCTGTGGCAACTTGGAAACTCTGCCCAGATGGAACAGTCGTGCTGCCCGAGGCAGGGATCATGGCAGCATATCCCAGAAGGCTTGAGAAGAATGAGATGGCCCGGGTTCTGGTCCCCAAGGGGACGCCAGACGTCCCACAGTGCCCGACCGAGGATATCGAGCTGACCGACTTCCTCGCCTCCTTCCTGACGGATCAGGAAAAGTACGCCGTCTGTCTCCTAGCGGCAGGATCCCGTATCAATGGATTTATCCTTCTGAGGGAAAAGCGAGCAGACGGTCTGTCATTTTGCTCTTCTCCAAGTTCTTCTCATTCTCTTAAGCGCTTTCGAAAGATCGCAGTCTTCTTCTTCAACTGCGATGACGATGACCATAAGAGATTGCGAGAAGGAGGGACCTACCAACTTCCAAGATCTGTCAGAACCAACTGGGTGGTGTTATGAAGTATGAACCCCACCGTGAGGTTCTTTGAGTCCGGGCTTGACACATCCATCCACCTTGGCGGACACGATTGGAGTCTTCGGGGGCTCCAGATGGCTGGTTCTGCCACCGGCCACGTATCTCGCCCTCGTTGATATGGGATACAACGTATCACGCGAATGGCGATAGGCATACGCTTAATGAGTGATCGAAACCCTTTATATTCCCACCTTCAACAACTCGACATTGCTAAAGCATTTCCTTCAGGAACCCCTTCATAACCTGCCTTAACCCTCAGGTCTCGCAAAATCTTCTCCCAGCGTCTGGCGAAGTTCCTATGGCACCGGGAGCTAGCAAAAGAACTACTTCTGAAAGGCATTAACTGAGTGGCGGGCCTAGCCCTGGTGGGCCGAACTGACCTACGGGGTACCCCAAAACCCCGATTCGGCGCGGTCATTTGAGCTCCGCAAGATTCTGAACGATGAACTCAGCCAATGTTGCCAACGGAATGTCTCCTTCAACCCCATTCCTCAGCAGCAAGTTTAGCAATCCAACGAAGTTGTTCCCGCCACGGAATTACGTTGAGGGCCGCTAGAAACAGGTATACATAGGATTGGTTGTAGAAGTACTGCTTATTATGCTATCGTACCCAGATGTGACGAGCGACTTAAGTACACAATGCCTGTCCAGGCAGTAGCAGGCAGATAACCATATACCTACTGAGATCACAGTAAACATTAGTAGGCATGGTAGGCCCTAGTAGGCAACTGTGAATAGTAACTGAAACACGACTTATTCACAACACGAAGGACCTTGCACCAGATGCACCATTGCCTGGACTCTCCGACAAGAATGAGGGTTTCAGTCCAACTGAATACGGTCAAACATCTATCGACGATGAGCGAAGTAAGGGCTTACGAGAAATCATGGAGCAGGATTTGGCAAGTCTTGGAGAATGATCGACTTTCCACAAATTCCGGAGCCTGTGAGCTGAGAAGATGGGTAAAATATCTTTCGACCACAGTCAGCGACACGTTCGGCCGATCAGTTTCAGTAGCAGGACTTACCTTCGGCAAACCTCCACCCATAGCTACTGGGACATTGCCGTTGCTGTCGACTGTGACAGTGCTGCAGGACAGTATCTCGACAACGGATTCCCCAGCTGCGTATCCCGTGTTCCCTAGAGTCAAGGTATAGCTTGCCCCGTTCGAACCCTGGTTGTTGAAAACGCCGATGATCTGGTTGCCGTCGAATCCTTTGCGCATAGCAATGGTGCTAGTGTCGGAGTAGATTGGGTACGCCATATATGTTAGATAGTCGGGCGACTTATAGATTGCCTGGTTGCGAATCTGGTTGACGCCCGCAATGAAGGTGTACAGGGTCGACGTCGTCGAGTATCCGGAAAGCCAGATAGCTTCCCGGTTTGCGGGGTCCGCGCCACCAGTATATCCCTGCTCTTGGCCTTCGTATATAATCGGTATCCCATCAGCGAGAATCGTAAAGGCTATAGCGTTCTTCCTCAGGGACATGTCCGACGTAAGGCCGGCAAATCGAGGATTGTCGTGGTTCTCGAGGAATGTCCCAAGGAGAGTCGAATCCTTGCAGTCCGACTTGATGGTATTGACTTCGTTGACGAGATTGCTGATGCTTCCAGATGTGGAGGAGAAAGCCGCCACCAGAGGATACCACAAAGGATAATTCAGAAGGCCGTCCAGATCGTTCTGAAACCCACACACGTACGCTGGATCTCCATCAAAGACCTCGCCCACAGTGTAGACGCTTGCTGCAGAGGTAAAGCCTGACCAGAAATCCTGTTCGACGTGCTTGACTGTGTCTATGCGCAGTCCATCGATAGAATATGTTGACACGAGGTTGGCAATCCAGGTATTGTAGGCATCTCTTACAGCCGGTTGAGTTGTATTGACATCAGGTAGCTCAACATTAGAGTCTCCAAGCCAACACAGCTGTACATTCGCGTCACGGCTGTCATAGTCATCTTGTGAGATGATACAATAGCTATGAAAGTAGCTAGAGCTGTTGAAAGGGACAAATTGAGAATAATCGACAGTTGAAGCATTTCCGCTCCAGCCAAAATGATTGACTACCACGTCAACCATGAGATACATTCCGCGAGCATGGAGGGCGCTAGAGAGTGCCTTGAGGTCGTCAGCAGTGCCAAAATTTGGGTTGAGCGCGTCAATATTTTGCTGCCAATAACCATGGAAGGCTTCGCCTTCGACCGTATCTTCAGGTAGATTGAGAGTAATAGGGGAGATCCAAATCGCCGTAAAGCCCATGCCCTGGATATAGTCGAGGTGGTTGATGATACCTTGCCACGTGCCTCCACAGTATATCCTGTCTCCAGTATTGCATGGGGACGTTGTGGATCCGTCGGTGCGGGCAAATCTGTCAGTCAAAACCTGGTATATCGCCTTTCCTCTCCATTGTGCAGGAGTAGCGGCGATGACGACCGAGGCCAGTAGTAGAGATAGTACGGCGAGGTTGAACATGTTAGATATGCTAGGGACAGAGAAGAGATGGGGACGTGACACTGGATTAAGTCTGTGTTGTGGATATATAGCCAATCGCGCTGCTTATTACTTACATTGATTGGACTTCGGCCTGCCCTATTGGGCAGCAGGGTGCGCAACAGGTCAACGTTCCAGACCTACCAGTCCCTTGTCAGGGGCTGCAATGTTCAAGTCAATTTGCGGGGAAGGGAAGGGCAGCCGGGCTGCCCCACCTTAAGTAGCACCTTCCGCCCTGTGGGGTGCGTTGCACCTCCGCTGTGGGGCAACGGTCTTTGGTATTCGTGACAGCGGGGGGCGAGGATGAACATCCCGATGCCACATACCAAGCATGTACCTGGCTCGATGATACCCACCGTACCGCTATTAGCTAGCACTTAAGCTCAAGTGTCAGGATCGTGAATGGCGTAGAGAGATTGTCAAATGACCTGTCAAAGGCTGACGATGCAGGAGTTTGGAGGGAATGATGTTTCTATTCGTCGATCATCAGCAGTAGCCGTAATTTGCGTGATGGGGCTCATCTCCGGCGAGGACATTCTAGCCTTTTCTTAGCTGCCTCGTACTAGCATCCGCCGGAGGTATTGTTCGGACTAATATACACTCTTGGAGAAGCGCTGTCAATACTTGCAGACAAGAGGAGCTTGCAAAATCTCTAGAAAAACCTTCAATTCGTTACAAACACCCTAGACAGCGGGATTGCATAATAGCTCACTCATGAAACATCTTCCCCAATCTTATACGGTTCGTCATCCTTGAAGATCAACCCCGGCCTGTTCTCCGCAAGATGGAGTATCGTCTGCGCAAAGACGCTGTTGGCCCATGCAAACCAGCTGCGTGAGACGCTCTTCCCGCCTATCTGCACATCAACGCTCTCATTGATCAGACCCATCAAACTCACGTTCTTGACTGCGTTAACACATTCCATAATTTCTTCTTCATCATCACTGGTCATTGCCTGCACGAGTAAACTCATTGGCCACGCGTTCCGGAGGCCGATGTGCGGACCACCAATTCCATGGAAGGCCGCACCACGGAGGAAGTAAGGGTTATGAGGTTGAGAGAGCAGCATGCGGCGCGTGTTCTGGTAGATTGGATCCGTGTTGTCGAGGAAACCAAGGAGCGGAAGAGAGAGCAGGGAAGGAATATTCGCGTCGTCCATGAGCAGGTGGGAGCCATACCCATCAACCTCAAAGGCAAAGACATCTCCGAATATTTTGTGGGAAATGATGGCATGATCATAGATGCCTTTCTTGATACGCTCGGAACGTGAGATAAGAAGTTCAGCAAGGTCCAGCAGTTGGCCGTTATTGTGGTTCTTGCTTATAGCAATGGATTTCAGAATCGCGGCAGTCCGGGCCAGCTCCACGGACATCATTGCATTAGCCGGGATAAAGAAGCCGAATATAGTTGCATCATCAGATGGGCGGAAAGCAGAGCGGATCAGGCCGGTGCCGTTTGCGAGTGGGTTTCCTGTGCCTTCGAGATTGAGCGTTTCCGTGCCCGTCCAAGCACGGCGGAGGAAGGTGTATTCATTGCGGCGATAGCTACCCGTCTCTGGATCGAATGTAGACTCGGATTGTTGCTCGAGGACTGTAAGGATAGCATCGAGGGCAAGGTACCAACGTTTTGTAAGGAACGCCGTAGAGCCGGTTGAGGCATGGTATTGGTTGCTTAGGGAGAGGAAGTTCGCTAGAGAGTCGAGCTCGTATTTGCACTCGAAGACGTGGCTTGGCTCATAGGCTGGATGGACGTAATCTTGTTGACCACTGTGAACAGGGTTCAGACGGCTCGGAGAAGGAGGCTGGAAAGCATTGCAGTACGGGGACTCGATTACGAATTCGGCTTGAGTGTTGATTGCTCCCAATATTAGATTTGAGATCTCTGGCGTTGATTTCGCAAGCGCTTGGTACTGAGCAAGCTGATTTGTGGAATCACGCAGCCATTCAGCATTTATATCTCCAGTCACAATGAAGGACTGTGCTCCTCGCCATCTCCCCTTGTCGCGAACCAGCTTCGACTGTGATGCATTGGAATTTATACCGTCAACATGCCACCGAACGGTAGTGTCCAGGGTGTTGGGAAAGGCATTGCGGAATATATGTGCCAGGTCTGGGTCTCGCATGCGAGTAAAGATGTCGTCTATGACCTTTTCGACCGCAGAAGAGGTGAAGGTGCGGCAGTTTTTGAAGGGTCGTTGGAAAGGTAGTGCCAATGGGCCTTCACTATATGGTTGACTATGGTAGGCTTAGCATCACGACGTAGAGCATTTGTTTTGAAGTAGTCCGTACTGTCTGACTTGGGAATATTGAGCAAAATCAGGACAAGCGTCTATGAGGACTGATTGCGCTAGAGGATCACCGTCTGATCGAGTCGATAGTTGTTCATCTGGTGAAGCGGCAACAAATGCTTCGCGCAAACATGCTGGCAGCGCCAGCAATTGGATGGCCAGCGTCAAGCGCATAATTAGTGCTGTATTGAAGAGCACAAACAATCCAATAAGGGCCAATTGGTAGAGATGACTTGGGAGCGGAGTGCATTGCATATCAAGATCGCCGCGGTCCAAGACGCGAGCTAACTACCTTAACTAGCGTGCTCCGCTCAATACCAAGACGGGGTAGACGATGCAATTCACCTACTCATATGGAATCCATCCATTGGGATATGTTGGCCCTGGTCATATTTTCAAAAGTCGTAACTTCATACGACATACAATTCATCTACTTCTTGCCGAAAAATGACATTATATTTCCTCCCTTGCCAGCTGCCTTCCCACTCGCCTTTCCAGTTCCAGATGAGCTCTTGGGCTGGCTCTGCGTCTTCGTCGGAAATGCTGTCTTCGGCTTCGGCTGTGATGCCGGTTCATCCTCTGAGAATGATTCCCAGACCGCTTCTTCTTTGGTCACCAGATAGCCTTCCTCGTCCTTCATGGTACGCTTCTTCATTACTTTCCTGCGCCCTCGGCGTCGAGTAGGCTCCGTGCTTACCGCTTCCAGCTCTTCCTTGGCATATGTCTTGTCTTGCTTCAGAGCCTTAGGTTTCTCAGAGTCGGACTCTGACCATGCCACATCAGCGTCCTCTGCTTCCTTATCATTAGCCTCCTCTTTCTTTACATTCGTCTTGGCCGGGATCTGTTCACTTTCATCATCACTATCCATCATCTTCCTCAGCTTTGCCGCGCGTTCATCCTTGTCCATCTTCAGGTCTCCCTCTTCGCTTGTCCTTTTCTTTGCGGGCTTCCGAGTATTGGTATCCAAAAAGAGAGCTTCGTCTTCCGACTCTCCTTCTTCGTCCGCATCTGTCATCTTCACATCCTCAGGGCCACTTTGCGCGGGAGAGTCCCCATTGGTAGATGCGTCAGTGTCTTTTTTCTCGTCTTTCGGTTTCGGTCTCGCCTTTGCGAACGACTTGAAAATATCTGACGTATCGCGCTTCAATGTTGGCTGCTTGGTGGATGATGTTGAGGTCATGCTTCCGGCAGAGCTCGGTCTGGAGGAATCCTCCTTCTTCAATGTTGGGGGCAGGTTCGATGTTTTAGATGTGGTAGCAGTCGTTGTATTTTGCCGTGTCTCGTCTTTAACTGGCTTGGACTTTTGGGCCGGGGCTTCTGATATGGGTGGTCTTTTCCCCGTCCGCCGTTTGACATTAGAGTTCTGTATGACCCCGTAGGTCTTGTTGTGCAGGAGAGGGTCTTCTTTGGTGAAAACGGTGTTGAACAAGTCTCGCCCGATGTCTGTGAGAGTTTGTAGGTCTTGTAATCGATAGGGCGACAGGCTATAGATATGAATCGAAGAAATTGATTCGTATTGACCTTTAAGAGCTGTACAGAGTGATCAGCAATCGCACTTGGACTACAAGGATACCACACACCTTCTAAGCTCTCCTCTCGAACAAGCGTGATGGTTTTTACAGGTACAGTCTCACTTTGCGACTGCTGATCATCGCCCTCCTGCTGCGAAGACTGTAGCATCGAGCTTGTGAAAGGGGGTGGACTCGATGGTATCGGCTCATCATCAACATCGGTGCCATTGACATTTCCGTTTGTTGCCGCAGGGTATTCATGGATCTTTTTTGTCCCAGCCAGCAGGTATGTCGCGTGAACCGAGTTTGGTTTTTTGCCGTTCTCGTGAGTATGGAACTCGTACAAGATGCGCTTGGCGGCATTGACATGAACCTTGAGAGCCCGGGCTACTGTACGATAGGAGATTGTGGCCTGCTCGGAGTGTATTTGAGTTGCTAGATAGGTCCGCTGAGTCGGATCCATGGCTGGAATGGGGAAGTGGTTGTACAAGAAATACCGAGAAGGTGGCCTTTCTGAACTACCGAGTCACGTCTGTGGAGAGAAGACGCGTTTTTGCACGCCATGAACCTAAATTGACCCGTTCTTATCGATACGAAAGAGAGTTTCCACTCGGAGTGCGGTGGCTAATTCTAGCATTATTTCTAGCGCGATTTCAGCGACTTAAATCATGGCCTGTTACTTGGCCAACTAGCCCGTTAATCACTTGGCCTGGCTGATATACGAATGGTATTGAGGGTCGCATAGGCCGGCCGAATATGAAACAGGCCGGTTCGTTAGTCAACGGGATTTGTTGAGGAGTGGGCCGGAACAACACCACTTCGACTGCGAACGGGAAGCATTTTGAGCTTGGGGATCCTCGAATAATGCGTCGGAAGACACACTCCCCGTTTCTCCCCTTTTTGACACTCTATCTTCAGCCTCGACCTGCAAGAGCACCCACCTCTTCTTTGCCCTCGCATATTCTGGTGTTGCGATTTTGCCTGTCAGTTCTCCAGGCGGGAAACCCGTCGTATCCACCCAGGCGGGCGGCATGACACTGCTATGTCTCCTTGTTCATCTCGCTTAGTGCAACGGTCAGCATCTCAAAGCTGACTATTGACCACGGCCTCAGCGAACGCTAGCCTTACGCTCTTTACGATAGCTTCATCTCTTCGTATTTATAGCAAACAGCGAGAACGCTCCTCCGATCTGACCAACAGCCGCGGCAATGGCAACAGCGCTCACATGTAAGTGTTTCGGTAGCAATTTCCCCAAGACCACTATTCCAGACGGAAATAGGTCCGAGGAAGAATCTTAGGAACGTCATGGTCACTAGAGATATTGCGATCGAAGCCACCACCTGGAACACCACTTCAAGCGCGATAGCGAATGCAAGATAGGCCGCAACAGACCATCGCTCGCCACGGCGCTCGGTTGCGAAACCGAGAACAATGCAACCAACCGCCATCCCATCCAGAAGCCCGAAGCACACAAACTGGAGAGGTACGGTGAAAGGTGATCAGCCAACCCCCAATAGCTCCGCCTTAGTAAGCGTGGATGTGAGGATCAAGGGGCCAAAGGTGGCCCCAATCGAGAACGATCCGTACAAAAGGTCCTGTACCGTAGGCCCTGTACCGTGCTTGCTCTGGGGAGCTCGCTGGCCCACGCACACCAAGCAGAGTCGGCCAGTCCAATGCCTCCCAGGAAACGTTTCTGAATCAAGCAATTATGTGGACTCCACAGTCTGAGAATTTCAAGGCAGTCATCGGCAACTATACCAGCGCGAATGACAGACAAAGGCGGACTTCGTTACACGCAGTATGACTCGATCAGGACCACGCCGCTTTCCAACAACCAATCTCTTCTCTCTTGCAATTACAGGAGTCTCCGATCAGTCTGATGCGTCTCCCAATTCCGCAGATCAACACAATGGTTGAAATCGAGCATGCTGAGACGGAATACAAGACATGCGGGCATGCTCAGTCACTCCTACCTCAGCTTAGTGGCTCAAATACTTTCAGCGTCCTCCTTACTACATCGCAGTCTCCACCATCCAGTCTTCTCGCTACTTCCGCAGGCACATGGAAATTGAATGTTCTACAACTTGAAGTCAAAGTCGGCTTTGCTTCCACACAAGTGAAAGCCACGTTGAAGGTCGGGGAAACTGCACCTTGGATGAACAGGGTGCTGCGGCGTGGTCCCTGGGACAGGTAGCTGAGTCGAATCCATTACTCACGCTGCCGTGATACAGGGAGTTTGCACGTATGAACTGCTACTGCTTTATGCTGGAACATGAACTGTGCAAGGAGATAGATGAACCAAGCTACCACAGTTCATGGGTTAGATGGCAGATTCTTGGAATGTGAAGACGAGATGGGTCCGCGACGAGCAGCCAAATTACTTAATCGGGAAGTTGTTCGGCGTCTTTTGTGCTAAACTCAAAACAGCGTAGCAAATTCTTCTACCTCGGCTCCTCTACCGAGTCGCTGTGAGGCGTTTTGACTCTGGCGTACTTGCGACGGTCATAGAGGTAAAGCTGACCTCCAACAAACATTTATCGAAGCCACCTTCAGTCTCTAAAATCCTCTAAAATATCGAAGGGCAACGACTGGACGAGGCAGACCTGTCTATTCCTGACCCGCCGTGAAATTGAGAGACACAAAGGCAAGATCAAAGCTACTTGCTTTTAGGGACCATCAGCGTTCCCTTAGGCATACGAGTGGTATCATAGACGATCATGTCTATCACCACTTCAATCACGCAACTCCTAAACATCCGGCATCCGATATTACTGGCTGGCATGGGCCAGACATCTGGAGCCCCCCTTGCCGCTGCAGTGAGCAATGCTGGCGGACTTGGCGTCATCGGTGGCGTTGGTTACACTGTCGCAATGCTGAAGGAGATGATCGAAGAGCTAAAACAGAGCCTTGATAGGCCAGACATACCGTTCGGTGTAGACCTACTAATTCCTCAAGTTGGGGGCTCAGCACGAAAGACAAACGTCGACTACACAAGAGGCTCACTGGATGACCTCGTGACCGTCATCATCGAAGGAGGGGCGAAGCTTTTCGTTTCAGCGGTCGGCGTTGCCCCGAAGCAAATAGTCGACCGCTTACATTCCGCAGGCGTCCTCTACATGAACATGGTGGGTCACCCGAAGCATGTCCACAAGGCGTGCGCGGTTGGTGCCGATATTATCTGTGCTCAAGGCGGCGAGGCGGGTGGTCATACTGGTGACATTGCCTTCAGCGTGCTCATCCCTGCATGTGCGGATATATGCAAGAAGTACACGTCTCCGATGACCGGAAAGCCCGTCGCACTTGTTGCCGCTGGCGGGGTGAACGACGGGAGAAGCCTGGCCGCGGCGTTGATGCTCGGGGCCGGTGCCGTCTGGATTGGCACTCGATTCGTGACGGCCAAGGAGTCTAGTGCGTCGAGCTTCGTGAAGAAGTCAATCATCGAATCAGGATTCGACTCAGCAATTAAGTCGCTTGTCTGGAGTGGACGACCTTTGCGGGCTCTATCCAATCCCTATATCGCCGACTGGGAGCAGAACCGACAAGCTGAGATCAAGTCCCTTACCAACCGTGGTATAGTGCCATTGCAGTATGAGTTGGACCGGTTACATAGGGAGGGCAAGTTGACAGAGGAGATCGAGGATCAAGCTGTGTTGAGGTATGCTATGTGTCGCCACCTCTTGTGTGAGCGTGCTAATGACATTCCCTAGACCAATGGGAGTTGTAGCAGGCCTAGTGAACAAGGAAGGTCAGTCAGCAAAGGAGATTGTCGATGAGATCGTGGAAGAAGCTACACGCTTATTGGCGTCTGCGAATAAATATGTGACTACTCAGGCTAAGCTATAAAGTCATTGATCTTTCTAGTTGATCTGTTGGAGCAACATTTCCCAGTCGCTTCCAAGGCAGGAATTTGCTAAGCAACAATGTCTCCTCGGACGAATCCGTAGCAGAGCCTGCGAATTGCGAACATACTACCCTCGATATCCAAGCTAAGTCCTACACCTTGAGATTCTAATGCTTGCCAGGAGCAATCCAGACACAATAACTTGATAACCACTCATATCCATCAGACCTTGATCAGTCACCTGAGCGGCTCTTCTGTCCTCACAATGTGAATCTGTCTGACTTTATCAAAAGGCTCTCCATAGGAGGAGTGGGGGCCGCGGGGGGGGGGGGGTTACTATGGTACACAGCTGTAAGCTTAGACCCCGCAGCAGCCACCCCAACTCTCTGATCACTTCATGGGCTGCTGGAACTGACCACTCTTAGGCCAACAACCTCGCTCCGAGCCCCCTTCCCGACGGGAGTAGGCCCTCGCTCTTCGCCGACGGCGGCTTCGGCCATAATCACAGCCCCTACCCAGTGAGCGCGGCACTCTCTCATGTGGCACTTGCAGCAGGTGGGTCTCCTCTAGCCCTTTCGTCAAACGCACTGTTAACGTTGAGCCCTTCGACTTCGCGCTCGTCTTTACTGGCTAGTTTCCTCAAAATAGACTGTCTACACCTCGCACTACTTTATCTGCAACCTTAATCCTCCTGTCGCCCAGCGGTCGTCAGGTCAGGCTCGGCTGTGTGCGAGCACGAAAATACGAAATCCAGGTCATCGCCTTTTGAGTGACAGCTGCACCGTAGCAGACAGCACAACACACGCACCAAACTCCCTACCTCCAGCTAACCTGGAATCTCCCAAAGCGATATTAAGTTCCGTTAAGTATCTCTCTGTACCTTGACCTGCATGGAGTTAGAGAACGCTAACGCTGCATTTGAAGCCCTGTGTTGATAAGGACGAGTGGCGCTAAAACGCGGGGAACTGGGTGCAGCTTCTCCGGGGGACCAATCCCCTAGAAGAAGTATTTGCCTGCTGCATTGTGCGGATTTACCATGCCCCTCCTCGCCTCGTTTGTTCTTCGATGCATGCTTCTTAGGTTGTTGAGAGAACTGTGGCTTTGAAAATACTGCAAGTTCTGGATCGACCGACTTTCAAAGGGTCTCTACCATTCGACATCTGCCTCACGAACTTCGTTGACCCATCGGGTCCTTCGAAACTTTCTGTAAGCTGCCGGCGGCTGTTGCTGTGCACTAGCGTTATGGCCTCCTTTCAGAACCTTCTTCTACTTAGCTTTGCTATTTGCATCATCGGTCTCCTGAGCAAAGTGCTACGAGCAGCTACTGGACCTCTACGTTCCGTCCCAGGGCCTTTCTTCGCGAGGTTCACTCGCTTGTGGTATCTTCGAGCTGTGTCAAAGGGCGATTTCGAGAAGGCAAATATTGACCTGCACCGGAAATACGGTAGAATCCCTCTGAGGCGCTCGAGTCCCATGTCATTTTACCTTGTCTGACATACCAACTTCAGGCAAGATCATTCGACTAGGACCCAACGAATACAGCATCGACGATCCGGAGGCTGCGGCAATAATTTACAGCTTTCACAATGTCTTTCCTAAGTCAAAGTTCTTTTACGCTACCTTTCAGCCCCCGGGTGCAAATATGGCCAATGGCTTCACTGAACGTGACAACAAGCGGGCCGCTGATTGGCGTCGCTACTTTGCGCCAGCCTATTCTGCATTCCTGACGTACGAGGGTGCTGTTGAGGACTGTGCCAAATTGCTAGATGAAAAATTGAAGGGATTCGCAGACACTGGCCTGCTGGTCAACGTGAAGCACTGGATATTATGCTTCGCATTCGATGTCAATGGTGTGGTGACGGTTCGTTGCAATGTCTCTTTCCGTGTAGCTTGTTCCTCCAAAGGACTTACTTCTTTTGACTGGGGTTTGGAAGTACTGATGTAAACCTAGTTCTCTAAGCGCTTTGGTTTTCTCGACAACGGCGAAGACATTGACGGAATTCACGCGACCCTCGATCAAAGGTCCGCCTATACCGCTCAGGTTGGAATTTACCCCTCTCTGCACCCATACACCTTCAAGTTAGTCAACTTCATTGAAGGTGTGAGTGGCCAAGTGGATCGGAGTATCGACTTTACCATAAATCGGATATCTGAGCGACAAGCGCAGCAAAAGGGGACCAGTGAAGGACCACCAGATATGCTAACCAGACTGCTCGCCACAAAGGATCAGAACCCCGAAAAGTACACGGACTGGCATGTTGTCATGGGCGCTTTCACAAACATTGTCGCAGGCGCAGACACGTCATGGGTATCACTCAACGGGATTCTGTACCACCTGATCAAGAACCCGGAGTCTCTTCGGAAGCTCAGACAAGAGATTGACGACATGTCCACCAAGGGAATACTTTCGAACCCCGCAAAATTCAGCGAAACCCAACGCATGCCGTATCTACAAGCCGTCATTAAAGAGGGCCTTAGGATATATCCGGCAACAGGGTTACCATTGTGGAGGACGGTTCCTGAGCCCGGGGCGACATTGTGTGGGAACTTTTTCCCGCCAGGTGTAAGCAATACAAGCGCATTAAATGTGCTGTGGTTACCATCTACAAGCTGACACGTTTGCTGACCTAGACGACCGTCGGCATAAATACCTGGGTAGCCCATCGCAACTCTACAGTATTCGGTCCAGACCCGGACGCCTTCCGTCCCGAACGTTGGCTCGACTCTGACGCTGATCAACTCGCCAACATGGACCGCTATTTTATCCCTGTAAGTTTCCCGTTTTTCTACACTTACACTATCACAAGTGGAAGTCCGGGGTGTCACCTCGGTTGGTGGAGATTATCACCTCCGCCCTGCAAGAGTGCCGTTGGTTCTATTCCGTTGACTGGACTATACAATCGCTCATACTTGGTGTTGTGCAGTTTGGCATGGGTCCTCGAATCTGCCAAGGGAAAAATATCGCTCTCATGATCCTGAACAAGGTAATACCACAGCTAGTACGACGTTTTGACTTCGAGCTAGATGGGCAGCTGAAAGATAAGGAGTGGAAGACATTGAATTACTGGGTCATCAAGCAAAAGGATTTCAAGTGTCGCCTGAAGTTGAGAGAGGTTGGAAAGCACTGAAAGCACGATCCGTGTACAAGAAGAAAGGGGGGAAGGGGAGAGGGTTTCTCACAGACATTATCTTACGCCAGAAGACACGATCACATCCAAGAACTCAGTTTGGTGTTGTGCCAGCTAAGAGAACGCTCCTAGTTGGCTTCATGATCGCCGCATCTGCTTATATCATGTTTTCGGTACGAATCTTATTCCGCAAAGGAATTGGGGTAAGCGCGCTCGTCGCGTCGAGGAGTTATTCTTTCGGGAGACCCTCCCCGGCTACGCTCTCCGCCCGAAGCCGCTGGACTCACCCCAATCCCATTTTTCCTTGAGAGCTAGGCGGCCATGTAATCGTCTATCACGATGACAGTGGCGGGGACTTGATGCCTGGCCACTGTTCTATCAGGTCTAGGCAAAAAGATGGGCGGAGTTGAAACCGCGATTGGATAACAAGTTTACAAAGCAGGACCAGTGGCTTTTACCGCTGGCCTGGGCTAATTCTACTCAGCTATTGCTTCTTAACGAGATCTCACGAAAGAGCTTGGGAAGAAGTGAGGACTCTGCATGACATTTGTGATTCTACATATCGACCGGCTCCAATCCCGATTTGAGCACAGTTCCACTTCATTAACACGTGCTTCATCTGCTCATATATCACTGCATTTCTGGCGTTTCGCACCTTGTCAAACCAAGTCCCATGCCGCCACGCCTTGAAAGCCCATCCCAACCCTACCTTTACTTTCTTTGAACTCCCGCACCGTCAAGCCCCTCGTATTTTGCCTATCGCCAAAAGAAGTGATTGCGAAAAGTGTGATTGTCTGTCCTGCCGCCCCCAGCTCTCTGGCCTCGACATCACAATACCAAAAATCACCGCCCCCACCGGGGTTCTGTCCACGAATGTGTTCTAGCGGCACAAGGTCTTTGTTCCTCCCATCAACACCGTGGGTTGCAATGATGAAGACTGGCGGTGGGCCCTTCTTCGTGTGACCCTCGACCGTCCAATGCGGACAATAGAGCGAGAATTGGAATCTAATGACGCCGCCCTGCTTTAGGGAGATCTTCCTGCTTCTAGGCATTACTGTCCGCTCGCCAACGCCGTAGTCGGCGGACGACGTGAAGATAGTCGGCGCTTCTACCTGCAATGGCCACGATGCGGGGTTGATCTGAATGTATTCCTCCCAACTCATTCTCCGTCCTTCGGGTAGGAAAAACATGTCTTTATTGCCAGGGAAATGCTTGATTCCAAACTCTTCGTTGCTCATGGTGAAGTACTGTGGAGTGAATTTTGCAATGTATGGCTGGCCCTTGCCTTGCACGTGGCCTGCACCCCAGCATGCGTCGAGTAGCTTCCACTCCCCATCGTCTATCCGGACAGCATTCCAAGCGTGGCCTGCATTGTATGGTGGTATAGGCGAACCCGGTGCAAGTGGTGTATACCCATAGCCTTTGCCGTGGCCGGAGATGACGACGCTTTCCAGTCCGGCGTGAGTTGCGAGATTGGTGAATAGAGCGGCATAGCCTTCGCAGACAGCGAGGCCCGATTGAAAGGTCGATTGAGGAGTGGAAGGTCGGACATTGCCGGCGAAGAAGCTGTCTACGTCGTATCGGATATTATGATGAAGCCAGGTAAAAATGGCTCGAGCTTTGTCGGTCAATGATGGGAAAGGAGATGTCAGTTGCTGAGCTAACTGCGGAAGAGAGGTAACTTGTGATCGGGGAAAAAGCGAGGCATGATGGTCGGGTGCAGAGAAGTCTCGACATGTGAGACAAGATATACTGTTGGTTTGCGACACGCTGGCAACTGTGGTGGCTGAGCCACTGGGTCTTGGTTTGCTTGCTTGCAAGGCTGATAGATCTGGTCTCGATCCCAAAGGCACCGGCGGGGGATCGTGTGTCTCAACCTCTTGCACTGCAGGTTGCGGTGGTATGTCCACTTCTTTATTCAGTCCAAACGACAACGCTGAACGTTTGACTTTGTCTAATTCAGCAGCGGAAGGAAGGGGCGGTATTTTGCGTTCGCTTTCATGTTCAATTGTAGTTTGCCGGAGTATTGTTGGAGGTTCCACTATTTGCTTTCGCGGGGGTAATCGAGGGGGCAAAGATGGTTTGGCTTTAAGAGGCTGAGGTGCTTGGTCTGGGAGAATTGCAGGCGCAGGTACCTCTGTCGAGCCTGAAGGGGCCCTGACCGTATACTTTGGTCTCTCTGATGAGTATTGGGATTTTGTGGCCTGGGTGCCTCTGGCCGGTAGAGGAGGTAACTCGGCCTCCCCCCAGGCCGGAGCTTTGACTCTGCTTGCCGAATCATTCGACCGTGTCCTCGCTATAGTCAGTTGGCTGGTTCCATTGGAATATGCAGATCCTCCTGAAGCTCCTGAAGAGTTGGATTCTACCGAGTCTCTTCTTATCTCTTGCTCGGAAGGTCGTCGTGCTGGCAGGGAAGGAGGAGGTAGAGAGTGTTGACGTGTCGGCAATGGTGGTGGGGAAGACCTGTATTGTTTGGTACCGTTCCCAATGGGTCGCGTGATGGTAGGCGGAGGGATCAGTCCATTTTTCCTCAGCCCGTTTGGTGGATTGCCAATCGTCGAGTCTGCGATCGAACCATTTACTTGTTCGGGCGAGTTGTTGATGGACTTATTCCCTACGACCACAGGTCTCTTAGTGGGCACTTGAGGTTTCGGCCGCACAGCTGGAGGTACGCCTGGCGCTCTCACGATGTGTGCCGCATTAAGTGACGCGATGCGTTGCTGAAGAGTCAATGGCTGCGGGTCTTCTGCCATTGAGCCGAGAAATCAGAATAGAATATCGCGAAAAGAAGGAGTCTGCCGAGTGAAGGTAACAATGTTCTCAAATTGTGAGTGATGGATTCATGTAGGAGGAGAGAGTTCTAGGTGTGCTCGCCGCTGGTAGGACTCTCGGGGTCGTGCTCCCGGCTGGGCTGCGCCTCATGAGGAGTTTCAGCCTGGCTTTGGCCCTAAAGCTCATGACGTTGTTTGTGCGTCTTGGAGTCCAAGGATAGTGTAGCTAGCTGTGCCATAAGCAAATACAGGCTATCACAGCCAGTAGATGAGACTGGTCAATGTCGACAAGCTCGAACGCAACACATGGCTGGAAGCTGACCGTAGGAACCCCCAATTACTCCTAAACTCGCCAAGACTCAACGGCCCGGGAGATCGTCGACCTCCTATTTAGCGGCATGCGAGGCATCATTCTAAGCCCGCTGGAAAAAGAGCCGCATCTAGACGCTCTTTCCGACAATGCTATCAGGTACGTCCGACGGCAAGATGCAATTTGAAGTTAGGTCTGTCACTGACATGCTCCTGCAGCTGTTGTTGCCACGGTCGCCAATACTAGCACGAACCTTCTCATTTATCTTTACGCAGCCCTCTACATTGTCCTTGCAGCAGTCTGCCTAGTCCTTCCATTTGATTCCAAGGGCCGACGTTCTGCTTAGTTGGATTCCGTTGCTGGCCCGTCTGTGTGCGCATGTGGAGGTGTGGGGAGCTATCGAGGTTACGTCCCGGCCCTTAAATGTGTGTTCGGGAAATCTACAATTGAACGAACTCAAGCAGATAGTACTAGTATATTAGCAATGTTAACGACAACGTAGGATATAACGAATACATACATTTAGAGACGTAACTAAGTCCATTAAAACCAAGATGTCAACGCTGTCTCTACGAACGCGATCGTCAGAGGTAGCATTCTCTCGACCGTCGATTTTCTTGGAGATGCCCTCGCCGAGATTGCAAGTGACACTGGACATTTGATGGGTGCTAACGACGCACAATTCACAGATAGGAGCCAAAGCTATTGAGGGGCATGGTAATGAGCGAAGCAAGGTGGAAGATCCAATGTCCGAAGGGCGAAATACCATGGGTTGTGCATGAGAGAATGAGGGGATCTACGACAAGTGCGCCTGTCGCTAGCTTTGATCCTCAATTTGCCTGTGCTTTGCTGCTCGAAGGGGATGTGATTTGCAAATGGGGACGCATAACAGCGAACAAAAGCCGAAATATCATTGCTATCTGGAAAGTGTCAGGTCACTCTACTGATCGGTCCTAATCTTTGTCCAGATTTGGTATGTGCTCACAAAGTTAGCTTCATTGGCTAGAATAATGCACAGCAGCTACCTGCACGAAATCATGTCTCTCCTGTATTGCAACTTTTCTTGGTAGATCCGGCATTCTTACTGGCAAAAATCGCTTCTTGAGATATGACGACACCTCTCAGGAACCTGACTTTGACCAGTTGTGCTTCAATGTTATATTTGCTCTATAGAGGCGAACAGTGCTAAACCCGAATTCCGTTCAGCAACCGGGAGATAAAGGGGAACATGTCTTGTTCGTTTACTGTGGAGGTTCTGCACCGCGTTGGACGTGGTAGGATTCCTCGCCGTCACAAAACCATTTCAACCATCAGTCGCAGACGCCGTCGGAAATGCCTCAGCTCCAATGCTAATCATACAAACAGAACCGTAAATGAAATGTTGCGTCGAGCATTATGTAATGGTCGTTTATCATAAAGACCGTCACCCATCTCGCGTACGCCCACCGAGAGCTACCACGCTATTGTACTGTTTGATACAGAAGAAGTGGCTCCCCAACATTTTCGATCTCCGGAATAGTGCATTTGAGGTCAAAAGCTTTTGACAAGACGATCTTGAAGATCTGGTTGTTGGATTAGCAAGGATAAATTCGACGGGCACGCAGACCAAGTACCTTCTGGACATTGATGCTATGGCTTGTACTGCTGAAGATGAGGCTTGCGCGCATGGCTTTTGCAAACCGCCTGGCCTATCGATTGATCAGTAAATCTAGACAGGCAAGGCTGGCTAGAGACAGACCTGGGTGCTGATTTCTTCTTGATCTTCCCTTGGAAAATTGACAAAATGGTCATATTTGGTGCCGATAAGGAATGGAATGGCTGTCTTGTTGAACCCTCTTCCTTGCCGATACCACTCTTTAATGCTGTTCAGAGTACTCTTTCTAGTCAAGTCAAACATGAACAGGATCGCCACGGCGTCATTGCAGACAAGTGGGAGCATGTTGACAAATTCTCGCTGACCTCCAAGGTCCCAGATCGAGAAGGTTATTTCTGTGTTACGGATTGATATCGTCTTTTCCATGAAATTCACACCTGTCAAATGATCAGTACTGGCCTTCACCATCTTCCGAACTTTCCACCAACCTAGTGTCTGGATATAATCTTCGTCCCAACTGCCTTCGACATATTTGACCATCAGGCTGGTCTTGCCTATTTGCGCATCACCAACCATGCCAACTTTGATGACCACGCTGCTCTTGTTCTGCGCAGATTGTTGTCTGTTCTGGTCTTGATGTTGCCCTTGATAGCCCTGTTGTCCTGCCATGCCTGAACCTGGTCTCGATGTTGACTGTTGTTGATATGCAAGGTTAGGAGAATTGTAGCGAGAGCCGGTATCGCTGTCGAGGGGTGGAGATATGGGTTGGCCAGACTGAGGGTAGTCTGCAGATTGAGAGACATGGTGACTTCGGTGTCCATTGCTGTATCCGTTCCCCGCAGCCTCTTCAGTGCCGCCCATGGGCTGATCAATTTCGTTGAGTATCTGCGGATTGTAGGCCGAGTCTGGCGCAGCAGACTCTTGAGAATAGAATGCGTCCATGGTGGAAGAGGCTCAAGGCGGATCCTGAACGTCTGTGGAACTTGGGGGCGCCTGTTGTATCTCAGAAGGAAGAAGATCTGCTTTTTGGGTGGCTGCTACCTAGCATAAAGATGTTGTACAGCTAGATAGCTACGAAGCACTCATTCTGTGATGAGGATAACAGTCTTTCGCAGTTGGGGCGGAAGGAAGGATTCGTTGCATGCAATTGGACCTGTTCAACTATGTCGAGTTAGAGCCGTTTCAGCTGGCCAATGGGCGCGTCGGGTTCAGTATTCCAGAAGACGCGTAGAGATACGAGGTTGGTTTTGCTATGATCGCCAACCTCCGAGGATCTTGATACTGGACAATGGAAAGGCGCTTGTAAGTGGTATTTCAAGGTGCTTTGCCCCCACGAACCACATGAACGGGGTTCCTGGAAGCGCAGGAAAACAAAGGGCCCAAATGACGCCAAGGCAAAAGATGGGGGCTAGCTTTAAACTTTCGTCGCAAAAAAGTTGAAAGCCACAATTGATAAAAGCGCACCCAATATTTGCTTGCACAAGATTGGGAGAACTTCTTTCCCCTTGACAGACAGCTATGGCTAAGAGGGCCGCAGAAGAAGAGGAGCTGTCTGCTCTCAAAGCAGGCCAGCGACCCATAGCTGCAACTAATGACGACGAAGACCTTGATTTCGAGGATGAGTTCGAAGATGAGTACGAATCGGAGGACGAAATCATAGAGGCAGGTGTCGACGGACGACCAGATGCCGAACGAGAAGCAGAAGGAGAGAGGGGTATGTCAATGCCCTGAGGTACGGGGCTGTGTCTCTCACTCTCGTCATCTGTACTAATACTCTGATCGCAGATGCGATGGAAATAGACTCGAAAGAGCAGACCTTCATTCCTGGCCGATCAGTACTCCAACCTGGACAGACTCTTACGCCTGATCCATCCACCTACGAAATGCTTCACACCTTCTCAACGCCGTGGCCATGTTTATCGTTCGATATTATCCGCGACAACCTCGGAGACAATCGCAAACAATATCCTCGGACTCTTTATGCAGTTGCCGGAACTCAGGCAGAAAGCTTGAGGTCACGAGATAACGAGCTTATGATTTTGAAGCTTAGCAGTCTCTCAAGAATGGATCGGGGAAACGAGACGGGATCAGAAAGTGAAAGCGATAGCGATGATGACGAGCCTTCCTCTGCTGAACCGATCCTCGAATCCAAGTCGATACCACTTCCGAGCACTACCAACCGTACACGTTCTTTCCAGCCCCCCCAATCGACAACAACACCGGACCCTTCGCAGCTTCCTACCACGCTAACAGCCACATCACTGGAAAACGGCCAAATCCTGATTCACGACGTGACTGCTCATCTCAAAGCCCTCTCTTCACCTGGTCACATTTTAGAGGCATCATCATCAAGGCCGCTTAGTACGCTAAGAATGCACAAATCTGAGGGCTATGCTCTTGATTGGGCACCTGCATCTCAGCATCCTCTTGGTCGCTTGCTTTCGGGCGACAATGATGGTTGTATATATAGCACTCAGCGGACGGAAGGCGGAGGATGGGTCACAGATAATCGACCATTGACCGGACATACAAGCTCAGTGGAGGAGATTCAATGGTCGCCAAACGAAAAGAACGTTTTTGCATCTGCTAGTAGTGATGGTAGTGTCAAAGTTTGGGATGTGCGGAGCAAGAGCAGAAAACCGGCTGTCGACGTCAAAGTCAGCAGTACAGACGTCAATGTAATGTCTTGGTCGCGACAAGTTTTCCACTTACTAGCCACAGGCGCCGACGATGGCGAGTGGGCTGTGTGGGACCTCCGGCAATGGAAGCCTCAACAGGGAGCTCCTTCTACACAGTTAAAGCCGTCACCAGTCGCGAGCTTCAATTTCCACAAGAAACCCATCACATCTATCGAATGGCACCCAACAGATGACAGTGTGGTTGCACTAGCATGTGCAGACAATACAGCAACTTTATGGGACTTGGCGGTCGAGCTTGACGATGAGGAGTATGGCAAGGAAGCCGGTCTCGGCCTAGGAGAAGGTTTGGAGAAAGTTCCAGAGCAGCTACTCTTTATTCACCATCAAGAGGACGGCAAAGAATTGCATTGGCACCCTCAGATACCTGGCACAGTCATGGTGACGGGTAGCAGCGGTTTTGGCATTTTCAAGACAATCAGCGTATGAGCCACGAGATTTGACGTGATCTTCGACGAAAACAAGCACTTTTCATGAGCCACAGTGGCAATTATGACTGCATGTCACAATTCTTTAGGGACTCAAGCGCGTTTCATTGTTTGCACAGCAAGATCTGTCTTGCTATTATTTCCGTTTTCAATTCTCTAAATCTGTGTCTCGGTGTCTCGGTGTTCGGGTTTCAGTACCGCACGATTTCTTAACGTTTGCAAGGCTACAAGGACCTAGCTATCTCTGCTGAAGCGTACAATCCATATGTCTGTTTCAGCTCATTATGAGCCTCCTACCACTCTGGGCTTCCCCTCCTCCTTCTTCTCCTTCTTCATTCTCCTCAGTCTTATATTCTTATATGCACTACTGCATGACTTCCTGCTCCTGAACCTTCCTAACGCTGTGCAGTATTATAGTTGAGCAGCAACTTTTTTTCGGAAGTGATAGCGACGTGTCCAGCCCGAAAAATGACGCCGAAACTGGTAAAGAACCTAAGCCGATCAACGACGTCGACATGTACTTATGCGGACGAGCCAGAAGACGACTCTATAAATCTGATCCCGTTTGAGGACTATGGCTGCTTCAAGGGTGGGTATGCTAGGATTAATGCAGCTCCGGACGCTGGAACTGCCACGGCCAATGCGACGGGAGACTGAGGCGGCGGCCAACAGCACATTCGAAGCAGCTGTTACTCTTGATGACGGCGTAGCTGAAGACTTGGACCGAAGTCAGGATTACGCCGCCTGAGCGCCGAACAGCCAGCAAACGTCCAGACTGACGAATTTGAAGCCACCAGTAAGTCTGCTAAAGTAGATCATGGAGGGATCCTCAGGAGTTTTGGACAAGTCCTCCACACTCGAGTCTTTGGCCTGGAAGTTTGCTAGAAATTTCTCAGGAGATCCCTAACGTTTCAATTCCAATCATTGCCACCAACGACTCCTGCCGACTAGAGACAAGGGCCCTAGCATGCAGACGACCCCAAAGTTATTCTTGCCACTTCTACACTGAGACCCATTTTACTAGCATCAACGTCCACGTCCACGTTCGACCCTTCAACATGCAGTGCGCTCCTTAGTCCGGCTGCAGAGGAAGAAGCGACAAGTTCGACGTCAAACCACTATTTCGCGGACTTACCACTAGCAAGCCTCCTAACAGCAGGCGAAAACGACACCAATACACAAGCACTACCTGCTTCGCCACCAACCAATCCATATGCTCAAGCCCTTCGACCACTAAGCCCAAAGCTCGAAGGAGGAGCAGCGATGGACTCTCAACCTTCACAAGCCGTTCTGTGGTCCGGCGAGCTTTTCAATGGTTGATAAGAAACTCATCAAGGAAACCGACACCGGAATTCGACCCTAGACCCAATACTGCAGCCATCGACGGCGTCTCTGTTGAAAGAGTCGACGAGAGTAGAATCCGTAACCTGCTGGACATGAAACACTTGACGACTGAGAAACTGGGATGGCGAAGATTCTGCTCTGTCCTCAAATTTGTACGCAGGGAGCCCAGATGCAAATGTGTTATTGGGTATCCGAGTAGATGCAGATTTCACAAGGCAGCACATCGAGAGTCAGCGCCGCCAGATTTTTATAGGAACTTGGAGGAGGATACACATTGGCAGCTGTCCAGCAGCTTGTTGAGACTGCCAACGCTGGACTTCGGCGCGGACTTGGAAAGGAAACCCACACAGGGCACACACGCGCATCTCGTGAACCATTCACAAGACGAGATTGGCGTCGCGTGGCCTTTGGGCCCGGAACATGGAGTTCTTCCCAACCAAGGCAGTCCAAAGATGCTGGTTCTCAGATTTCAGAACTGGTATTCTCTAATGACAGCTTGAAACATATTCTTCCCTGGCAGCCGTTGCCTACAACACCCTGTCTCCGCGGTGGAGCACGGTGATCGCTTTCATGAGTCACGCGGCTATGACGCACCCATCAATCTCTAGCTCTGGTAGTTTGCGGGCGGGTGACCGCTTGCCAGAGGCTCGGTACCCATTACGCCCCGGTTTTTGGGTGATTGGAGGCGGAGGAGTGAAAGAACGGATGGTGGGGTACCGAAGCGGTTTGGGCAGGAGTTCATATATAGTTGGAGTGATAGACAGAAGAGGAGTGGGAGGACGAGGGGAATGGGAATGGGAGATGGAGATGGAATGCAGGGTTGAGTGAGCCACTTTGTGGAGGAGGTGGTGGCGTAGGTGCCGGACTGCAGGATTCTGGTGGTCCTGAACCTGTACTGGCCTCTGTTGATCCGGCTGCTGGACTGCAACCAGGCGGAAGTCGGACTTGGAGACTTGCCCGCTGATAGCGATATGTAGGTTAATTGGACTTCCCGACTGGGGGCAATCAAAGTAGAATGCGTTGGCAAGGCCCCAATTCGGTGTCATTGCTGGTTTTGGAGAACATGGTGGAGGTTTGCGGCAGTAGCTGCAGAGTGACAATAGGCATATCTTGGGTATTGGGAGGAATGGGCTGAATAGCTCTGGCGATTGGCAACTTCTTGCAGTGTCAATACACATACGAAGCTCGACAAATTTTCAGCTGGCTTAGTGCTTTTGCATTCGGATGTAACTGTCATTGTCATCAAAATCGGATCTCTTCGAGTCCCTCAAGCACTTTCTGAACAGTCATTTGGTCCTCTCCCCCGTCGGTATCAGCATCCACATCCAAACACCCTCTCACAATCCTTGAAAATGTCGAGCCTACCTTCAAAGGCAAGTGCCCGCCGGCAAGATCAATAAGTCTATCTCTTCTCTGGTTTGCCGTAGCCCTTTTCAGCTGGGCTTCGTAAGTCGCGTCGAGACGTTCCCAAAGCCCGAGCTCCAAGAGCACAACTCCCAGGCTGTAGACGTCGTGGTAGGGCTTGTAGTAGACTTCTGGGTCGATGCCGAGCTCTGCTGCCTGTCGTTCAGGGTGGCGGTAGATCTCATTTCGCCAGTCAGCGCGAGAGGAGCCTGTGGAGCGTGCGGTGCCGCGGCGTGCGTAGGAGAAGCCGACGAGGTATGGAGTGCCAATCTGAGGTCCTTCAGTTGATTGAAGCTCGCTAGATTGATCTGACGAAGATATAAGGCTTGCGGTAGTCGGACCGGGAGGAAGGGGAGCAGAATAGGTTATCAAAATATTGGGTGATTGGATCGACTTGTGGACGAAAGACATAGCATGTAGGTATGCGACGGCGGTCGAGATTGATCTTGCAAGTTGTAGGCGAGCTTCGAGGGGCTGTGCAAAAAAATTTGTAAGCGATAGAATTAGATAGGTGGAGGCAAATTAAGCCATTTTATTGCTGAGCAATTTACTTGAGGCCCCTATTGGAGAGGATAGAGGCCTTTCTCTCCCTCTCTCCATGGATAGTCCACGACACTTTACTGTGAAAATCAGACGACTATGGCCTAGGAAACCTCATAACTTACGTGTCGTGGATTCTGCTCAAGCAACTTGTGCAGGTTTGTTAGCTCCTGAAGGCCACCTGGCAGATAATAAGCTATCCCAAACGGCGTCTCCCTAGTACCAGTCTCGAAGAAACCATAAGCCTCCAGAATGTGGATCTGTGATGGTCCTGCTCCTTGTAGAGTATCGGCTAGCTTTGCGACCTCCAGCTTGATCTCCTTAAGGCGGATGGGATTGGTCTCGGCCGAAGTAGGTACATTCAGGTACTCAATATGGTATCCCCGTGTCCCAATGGTTGGGGTTGGGTTAAGGGGCTCTGGTTTCTCCAAACGCAAAAGAGCTGTCTCGTCGCTTCGGGCCGCAGAAGCAACACTTTGTTTCATTTTCAACAACGCGGCAAGGCCGGCTACTGGGCTCTCGTCGATTGTGAGGCTCTCTTTCTGAACTGACCGAACCAGCTCTTGTTTCATTGAGTCCGGCAACGTGGCTAGGCGAGCACTGAACCTTTGCGACCACTGGTAGATCTCATCCTCAGCAGCAATGACGTCGGATCTTATTCCAAGCCACCGAATCCTATCCAGCGGACCCGCTTTGCCCAGTTTCTCAACCTTTCGAGCCGTCGCCTGTAGCCTGGCCCGAAGGTTATCGACGACTCGGTCGAGGTGTCCATCCTCATTCCTCGAGCGGAAGTATTCATTGTGAATGCGAAAGAAATCAAGGAAATGATTCAATACGATGACATCGTTGTCCAACTTGTCCGCCAAAATGACAATATCCGCGTTGGCTTTGGCATATGACTTGACATTGTTTGAAATCAGAGATGCGAGCTCATAACAGGCTGCCAGAGCGCCTATAATGGCCAATGGGTCGGCCATAGAGCATTAGAGATGCTTTAGAAAAACCGTTGCTAAGAAAGTTGCTACCTTTTTTGGTGCAACTGCAATGGCAGAGAGTTTTGAACGGAGAATACAGAAGACAAGATCCGGGGGCCCAGTATGTTACAGCATGCGGGTGGCCGTTCGAAAAGCGGATCCAATCGCGTTGAGAAAAACGCACCTGACAGCACCACAGAGCGGAGCATGATGCCTCATCGAAATTTGGAAAGGCCTCAGGCCGTACTGCTTAGTTTCGCTTGACGATACTACAGGAAAATCACCGAGGGCCTTCTTGAATGAGGTAATGTTCGCAACTACGCGCTCTAAGCCTTTTGGCGGACCTGCACGGCCTTGGACGGGATAAACGCTGTTGATGGATCGTTCACTCACCAGCTTCGAGGGTGCCACTTGGCGCGAGATCAATGGAGGCGTGATCAAAACTTGAAAGAGCTCTTACACGAGTAATTCTCCAAGCCTACAGGGATTGATGCCGCAAGCGCCTACCCGTTGGATAACTCAGGGGCCGTCTCTCCGGGCGTTAAAGGTCGTTGCCCCACCCAACCTTGTGCAAGGCTTCGCCGACATTAGCCAACCCTGACGCGTGTATTCGATTGTACTTTGCAATGCCCAGCTGAGGGAGACTAGACGATGGCGTCTGCTGGTTTCAATCAAAGACACCTCCCTACGTCCACCCGTCTCTCTCTGAAGGACACCTTGAGCGACCACTTGCGAGATTCCTAACGGAGCTATCATGGGCTACTGTATGCATCAGCCGGCTTTGTTCCAATGCTCATTAGTGTTGCGTGTGCGGCGGCCCATTTGGACAGTAGGGCCAACACTCGCCGGCGCCAAGGACTTGCCCGCGCGCACCATCAAGATCTTTCACCCCATTAATTAGCTACTTCTAGTGCAACCTTTTCACACCT
>Ga0335072_10000371_pt1 | contig 92414 bp, 78 predicted proteins | sample Lox_Sample_21_FD_206725 | JGI IMG/M metagenome (GOLD analysis project Ga0335072, IMG submission 206725) | Soil microbial communities from Loxahatchee National Wildlife Refuge, Florida, United States - Lox_Sample_2.1 | ecosystem: Environmental > Terrestrial > Soil > Wetlands | place: USA...
TGACCTGGACCGGACGGTCACCATCCGCGGCGAAGCGCACTCGGTGATGCAGGCCATCAACCGACAGCTCGCGCATTATCCGCACCATATCGGGCAGATTGTGCTGCTGGCGAAGCACTTCGCGCGCCATCAGTGGCAGTCGCTCAGCGTGCCCAGGCGCGGCTCGGCGGAATTCAATCGCCGAGTAGCGGCGGGGGAAGCCAGCCAGCGTTAGCTACGGGATCAAATCCTCCTCGAGTCATTTGCAGCAGATCAACAAACCGCAACCGCCCGGCTGCGGTGGCGATACGATTGTGTCTGAGCGGCGGAGGGCTCGTTTATGACCTCCACAGTCTTAACATCCTCTCTCACAACCTGGGCGACAGTTTACGCGCTGCTCCTGCTGGTGATCCTGCTCCTGCTGTGCGGCGTCGCCGCCTGAGAACAGCGAGGGAGCGAGCGGCCGGTCTGATTCATGGGTTGACATCCGACCCAAAGGCGCACATACTTGGGTCGGATGCCAACCCGATCTGACGAAAACGCCGACCGCATGACCCTCCTGCAGGGCACGCTCGATCTCCTGATCCTGAAAACCCTACTGATGGGCGCCGTCCACGGCCAGGGAATTGCCCGCTCCATTCAGCGCCAGTCCGAGGAAGTGCTGTTTGTCGACCATGGCTCCCTCTACCTCGCGCTGCAGCGGCTGGAGGACCGGAAGTGGATCTCCGCCAAATGGGGGGTCAGCGAGAACAACCGTAAAGCGCGCTTCTATTCGCTCACTCCCAAAGGACGCGAACAACTGGCCGAGAAGACCTCCCAGTGGAAGCGCCTGACGCGCGCCATGGGATTGATTCTGGAACCCGGAAACGAGGAGGTGTAGCCCATGTTCAGGCGCCGGCGCAGCGAACAGGATTTCGCCGAAGAGATTCGGTCTCATTTGGAGCTGGAGGCCGACGACCTGCGCCAGGAAGGTGTGAGCGCGGACGAGGCGCGCTGGAAGGCGCGGCGGGAGTTCGGCAATGTGTGCGCGGCACAGGAGCAGTTTTATCTGAAGGGCCGCTGGGCCTGGCTGGACAAGCTCATGCGCGATTTACGCTTCGGCCTCCGCTCCCTACGGCAGAATCCGGGCTTTGCGATCACAGCCATTGTGACGCTCGCACTCGGGATGGGCGCCAACACCGCGGTCTTCAGTGTGATGAACGCCGTGCTTCTCCGCTCGTTGCCGGTGGCGGATCCGGAGCGCGTGGTTTCTCTGCACACGACCAGGGCTCCAGACGGAACAGGGACGATCGACAGCAACGATACGTTCTCCTTCCCGGTTTATGAATCTCTGTGGCAGCAACGATCCGCGTTCAGCAATGTGATTGCCGTCGGGTCGCTGTCGACCGATAAGGTGAACATTCGCATCGATGCCGAGCCCGAGCAGGCTGAAGGCGATATGGTGAGCGGCAACTTCTTCAGCGGCCTGGGCGTGGCGCGGGCGCGCGGGCGCGGCTTCAGCGGCCAGGATGAATCCGATCACGCTCAGGTCGCGGTCATCAGCTACAACTACTGGACCCAGCGGTTTGCGCGCGATCCCGGAGTGCTGGGCAGAACCATCTACGTCAAAGGGGTGCCATTTACGGTCATCGGCGTGGCCGCGGAGGGATTCGAAGGCACCGATGCCGGACGCTCCATCGACTTTTGGATTCCGCTGCAGAACCGGCTCGAGTTGAACGTGCTCGGCAATCCGCCTGAGAAGGGAAAGCTCTATCAGCAGGATGATACGTGGTGGTGCCTGCAGTTGATGGCGAGGCTCGCGCCCGGTGTCAGCCGCTCCCAGGCTCTGGCGCAGGTGCAGCCGGTCTTCCAGCGGGCTGCTTATATCGGGCTCGGCTCACCCAAGCCTCATGAACAGATACCGGTGCTGAGCTTCGCCGACGCCAAAAACTTCCCCGGTTATGACGATCAGTACGGTAAGCCTCTGCGCATGCTGATGGCCATGGTGGGGCTGGTGCTGCTGATTGCGGTAACCAATGTGGTCATGCTGCTGATGGCACGCAATTCTGCGCGGCAGCGGGAGTTCTCGCTGCGGCTGGCACTCGGTGCGCCGGGGGCTGAATTGCTGCGGCAACTGCTCACCGAAGCCTTGCTGCTGGTCGTCGCCGGTGGGGCTCTCGCATGGGCGTTCGCGGAATTGGCCACGCGGGTTTTGGGACGATGGGCCTTGATTGAGACCAGCCTGGCTCCGGATCGTACGGTCCTGCTGTTTACCCTCGGCGTGCTGACCTTGGCAGCGCTGGTATTTGGAATGGCTCCCTTCCGCATTGCTGTTGCCGGTGGCGCAGAAATGGCATTGAAAACTTCAGCGGCGGCAACACACGGCAAGGCGGAAAAAACGCGTCTCGGCCAGATCGCCGTCACTCTGCAAATCGCATTGTGCGTGGTGTTGCTGGTGGGTGCGAGCCTGCTGATGCGAACGCTCTGGAACCTGGAGCACATCCCGCTGGGCATGAACACCAATGGGCTGGTCGTCTTCGGCCTGAATCCTCAGGGTTTCCACTCTGAACCCGAGCTGGTGCATTTCTATCAGGAGTTGCAGAGGAGATTGCGCGTGCTGCCCGGGGTTGAATCGGTCGCGGTAAGCCAGGCCCGCCTCGGCTCATGGTGGTCGAACAATTCCAACGTGATGGTGGACGGCAAGGATCCCGACGCCGGCAGGAAGAGTCCCACCATCGTCCGCAGCAATGACATCGGTCCGGACTTCTTCCATACGCTCGGCGTTCCCGTCCTGCTCGGACGCGAATTCACCGATACCGACACGGCGAGCTCGCAGAAGGTTGCAATTGTCAACGAGCTGTTTGTCCAGACCTTCCTGCCGGGGCAGAGTCCACTCGGACATCAGGTGAATGGGCTGACCATCATCGGCGTCGTGGAGAATCACAAATATCGCAGCATGGACGAAGAGCCGATCCCCATGGCCTGGTGGGACTACACGCAGGCGCCCGAAGAGGCGGGCATGAACGTCGAGATGCGCGTGCACGGCGACGCACTGGCGATCCTGCCGGCTGTGCAGAAAGTGGTCGCGCAGATGGACCCCAATGTTCCCTTGATCGATCCCAGGCTGCAGCAGGAACAATTCGAGCGGACCATCTCGCAACAGCTGCTCTTTGCCCGGCTGGCGGAGTTCTTTGGACTCCTCGCCGTGGTCCTGGTAGCAGCCGGGCTCTACGGAACCCTCGCCTATCGCGTCAACCGGAGAACGGCTGAAATAGGCGTGCGCATGGCAGTGGGCGCTACCCGCGGGCACGTGGTGTGGATGATTCTGCGCAACAGCCTGCTTCTGAGCGCGCTCGGGGTCGTCGTGGGCATACCGCTGGCGGCGATGGCGGCGCGTGCCTTGTCGTCCTCCCTTTACGGGGTCAGGCCGCTCGACCCGATGAGCTACCTCGTGGCCGCAGCAGGCGTGGCGGCCGTGGCTCTCGCGGCCAGCGCTGCTCCCGCGAGCAGGGCCGCCAGCGTCGATCCGCTGCGTGCCCTGCGGACGGAATAATCTCCTCACTGGTTCGCGCCCATCGGGTCCGCTTTGATGGGCTTTGTGCGGTGCTGCGCTATCCGTGGCGGCTGCGTCACAATCCTTTCTTCAAAAGTTGATAGCTTAGGAGCAGGAGGGTATTTGTGCCCTTAACACGCTCCACACCGTTGGTCCGTTACACCGTGGACGAATTCCGCCAGATGGTTTTATCGCCTGTTGCCCGAATCGCCGTCTTTGACTGCGACGGCACCCTGTGGAACGGAGACGCGGGCTGCGGCTTTATGACCTGGTCTATGGAGGCGGGCCTGCTCTCGCGCGACGCCAGCGACTGGATCGACTCCCGCCATCGACTGTACCGGCAGGGTCAGGTATCGGAAGAGGAGATTTGCGGTGAAATGGTGCAGGTCTATGCCGGCCTGCGTGAAGATGAGTTGCGTCGCGCCGCTGCCCGCTATTTTGCAGCGCATATCGAGCCGCAGATCTTTCCCGAGATGGAAGCCCTGGTCGCCGATTTGCAGGCCGCTGATGCAGAAATCTGGGCGGTCAGCTCGACCAATAACTGGGTCATTGAAGAAGGCGTGCGCCGCTTCGGCATTCCGCCGGAGCGCGTGCTGGCTGCCGAGGTAAAAGTGCGGGATGGGCTGATCACCAGCGAGCTCGTGGATGTGCCGACCGACGAAGGCAAAGCGGGAGCGCTGCGTCGCGCCGGCGTGGCGGCTCCCACTGCGGTCTTCGGCAATTCGATTCATGACGCGGCCATGCTGGAGATGGCGGAGCGTCCCTTCCCGGTGAATCCAACCCCCGGGCTGGTGGAGATCGCCGGGCAGCGGGGCTGGACAGTCTTCTACCCCGACGCTGTGCTTACCGATCACGACAAATAAGGTGAAGATCGCATCCCTGCAACCAAGCATCAGCATCATCCTCGACCGGCTCGGCCGTCTGGATGTACTGGCCGCCTGCACCCGCTATTGCCTGGAGGCGGTTCCTGCGCTCCGCGACCGCGGACTCGCGGTGGTGCGCGATTCATGGTCGACCAGCAGCGAAGAGCTTCTGTCGGCGCGTCCCGATCTGGTCATCGCCTCCGTGCCCTACCGGCAGGAGTCGCTGGCGGCCATCCTCAAGGCAGGCTGCCCGGTGCTGGCCCTGGCGCCGCATTCGCTCAGGGATATCGAGCAGGACATCCGCCTGATCGCCTCAGTCGTCGGCGTGCCGGAGAAGGGCGAGGCGGTCATTGCTGAAATGCGGTCGGAGATCGAGGCAGTGCGCAGCCGAGCTGATTCCCTTGCCGATAAGCCACTGGTTTACTGCGAGGAGTGGGGCAAGCCGCTGATCCATTCGCAGCTCTGGGTAAAAGAGCTGGTGGAGGCTGCAGGCGGAATCTTTCTCGGCCAGCCTGGCCAGGTGACGAGCGCAGAGGCCATAGCCGTCGCCGATCCCGAGGTGGTGATTGCCGCCTGGTGCGGAGCAGGCGACCGGGTGCCGCTGGAAAAACTGGCCGCTCGCAGCGGATGGTCTGGCATGCGCGCCGTACGGAGTGGCCGCGTCTACTGCATACGCGACGAGTGGCTCAACACACCGGCGCCCACTCTGATCCATGGCCTGCGGGCGCTTGTCGCGGCTTTGCACCCTGACATTCCCGGCACCCCGGAAGCCATTCCTCGCCGCCTTGAGAATCCATCCACGGCGGCGTGCGTCTAAACTGTGGGGGAATATGGAGGATGCAGGCCAAAACGGACGCGAGGCCAAGTCTCTGCGCTACGTCGTGGCGGCGCTGATCCTGCGCGGCGGCGAGGTGCTGATCTGCCAGCGCAAGGCAGGCACGCCAATGGGCCTGAAATGGGAATTCCCCGGCGGCAAGATTGAGGCCGGCGAATCGGCGGAGCAGGCGCTGCGCCGGGAACTGGATGAGGAGTTGAGCATCCACGCCTCCATCGGAACCAAAATCGCCCATCTGCGCCATACCTACCGCAGCGGCGGCGCGGTCGATCTGCAGTTCTTCGCCGTACACAGCTATGAGGGCGAGCTGATCAACAACATCTTCCAGGAGATTCGCTGGTCGCCCCTGCGCGATCTGCCCGGATACGATTTTCTGGCTGCGGACCGGGACTTGGTGCGGGATCTGGCCGCCGGCAAGCTGCTCTAGCGGCGATGCAGCCCGCTCATGAATGAAACATCAGGATGACGGAGAGGATGCTGACGATCACCGCCGTGATCCAGGCGACCCCGTTAAACCAGTGTGAATTGACGTGGTCGCCCATCAGGTCCTTGCGATTGATCAGGATGAGCATCAGCACGATCACCACCGGCAGCAGGATGCCGTTCAGCGTCTGCGATTCAATCGACCACTTGATGAGCGGGAAGTTGGGGATAAGAACGACGGCCGCTCCCCCGACAATTAGCAGCGTATAAAGCCAGTAGAAGAAGGGCGCTTCGTGCCAGCGCTTGTCGACGCCCGACTCCAGGCCCAGACCTTCGCAGACCACGTAGGCAGTCGACAACGGCAGCACGGAGGCTGCAAAGAAGCCGGCGTTGAAGAGTCCAAAGGAAAACAGGATAAAGGCATAGGAACCGGCCAGCGGCTTCATCGCCTCCGCCGCCTGAGATGGCTCCTGAATGGAGCCGAGGCCATGGACCCACAGCGTCGCCGCGCAGGCCACAATGATGAACCAGGCGACCACGTCGGTGAAGATGGAGCCGACAATCACGTCGAGGCGCGACGCCGCGTATTCGCGAGCCGAAACTCCCTTCTCCACGATGGAGGACTGCAGGTAGAACTGCATCCACGGGGCGATTGTGGTACCGATTACGCTGACCACCATGAAGACGTAGTTGTGGTCGCGCAGAACCGACATGGGAGGTAAGCGAACGGTCGCAATGGAGGCAGCGCGCCAGCCCGGGTGCGCCAGTACGCCCGCAATGATGTAGGTGAAATAAAAAACCGACGCAACGAGGAAAATCTTCTCCACGCTCTTGTAGTCGCCACGTACGGCCAGCAGCCAGACAAGAGCCGCGCAAATGGGGACGGAAATGTACTTGGAAACGTGGAAAAGCTGGAGGCTGCCGGCGATACCTGAAAACTCGCCGATGACGTTGCCGAAGTTCACCAGCACCAGCAGGAACATGATGATGATGGTGAGGCGGAGGCCGAATTCTTCGCGGATAAGATCGCTGAGGCCTTTGCCGGTGACTGCACCCATGCGCGCGCACATTTCCTGAACGACGATCAGGGCCAGGGTAATGGGGAGCATGGTCCAGAGCAGGGCGTAGCCGAACTGGGCGCCGGCCTGGGAATAGGTGAAGATGCCGTTGGGATCGTTGTCGACATTGGCCGTAATGAACCCGGGACCGAGCACGGCGAGGAAGAGCAGGATCCGGGTTCTCCAGCGTTTCAGCATGTCGGCAAAGTCTCGGTTCGCGGGATTCCGAGCCTGCCGGCCCGGTCAAACAGAGGAGGAAGCGAAACCTCAGTGTAGGCGAGGACGCGTGGTTTCGTCCTGCCTCGAAGCGGGTCAGTTGGCGAGTCGGGTTCCACCGCGTCGAAGAGCATTCTGTAGACTGAACTTCAGCATGCTTCGAATGCGTTTCGCATCGTCATCCTGCCTTGCCGCGCTGCCTTTTCTCGCCGCGTGCGCAGTTCTTTCGTTTGCCGCTCCTGTCCACGCCCAGGGTACGCGTCTGTGGAATGAATCGCGCTTCGAGGAATTCGAACGCGGCACCCCCAACGGTGTGGCCATCACCAGCGATGGTCATCTGGTGCCCGGCCCGGAGAGCAAAGCGGTGCTGACCACGCCCTCTACCTACGTCTGGTCGATTGCCGCGGATCATACCGGCAATGCGTATCTGGCTACGGGCACGCCGGCCACGGTCCTGCGGGTGACTCCGGACGGCAAATCAACGACGCTCTTCACCAGCCACGATCTGAGCGTGCAGACGGTACAGGTAGCACCCGACGGCTCGGTTTACGCCGCCACATTGCCTTCCGGGAAGGTCTATAAGCTCGATGCGCACGGCGAAAACAAGACGGAAGACAGCGCGACCTTGGTCTTCGATCCGGCAAGCACGACGGAGAAACCGAAATACGTTTGGGCTCTGGCCTTCGATGCCGAGGGGCGGCTCTATGTCGCCACCGGAGCCCCGGCCGCCATCTACCGCATCGCGTCAGGCGGCAAGCCGGAGTTGTTTTTTAAGAGCGACGATGAGCATATCCGCTCCATCGCCTTTGATCATGCCGGAAATCTGATCGCCGGCACGGATGGAACGGGCCTCATCTACCGCATCGATCGCGCCGGCAAGGCCTACGTTCTGTACGATTCGCCGAAGAAGGAGATCACCTCCGTCATCGTGGCGCCGGATGGCTCCATTTATGCCGCCGGTGTAGGCGAAAAGGGGCGGAACAACCTGCCGCCGCTGCCGGTGACGGGACAGGCAACCGTAACCGCGACGATTACAATCGTGCAGCCGGGTTCGGTTCAGGCCTTCAGCGGAAATACCCTCATCCCCGAAGGGTCAGAGGTGTATGAGATCCCGCACGGCACCGAACCGCCGCGCAGGATCTGGGCGGGACACGACGACATCGTCTACTCTTTGGCCTGGACTCAGGACGGCGTCCTGGCCGCCACCGGCAATCGCGGACGCATCTATCGCCTGCACGACGACGGAACCTACGCCGACATCGCTCATCTCGAAGCCTCCCAGATCACCGGCTTCGCGGATTCGCCCAAGGGATTTTTTGTGAGCACGGCCAACGCCGGCAAACTCTACCTGCTAAGCCATGGCGAAGCGCCGGAAGGCACCTACACCAGCGAAGTCTTCGATGCGGGCGCCTTCTCGCAGTGGGGCCGGGCTGAGATGGAAACCGGAGCGACGCCGCAGACATCGGCGTTTCAGATGTACGCGCGGGCCGGCAACATCGAGAACCCGCAGCGGGCATGGGGCGACTGGAAGCAGTTCACCCCCAATATCGGCGCAGTCGGTATTGAATCGTCGCGCTTCATGCAGTGGAAGCTGGTCGAGCATCCTGGCAGTTCCGTGGGCGCGGTGGGCATCAACTATCTGCCCGTGAATCTGCCTCCTGTCGTCGACGAGGTCTTCGTGGCGCCGGGTGCGCGAGCCACATCGATGCCCCAGCCTCCGGGACAGGCGCAGCAGATCACGCTCAATTTCCCTTCTACGCAGGGTTCTGGAATCAGCTATGGGCAGGAGGCCGGGAAAGAGCCGCTGCCCGCCGTAAAGGAACGCACCGCGGTCACGGTTCGCTGGGCGGCGCATGACGACAATGGCGACGACCTGAGCTTCGCGCTCTACTATCGCACCGAGGGAGAGCGCAACTGGCAGTTTCTGCACAACCACATCCGCGACCGTTTTTACTCGTTCGATTCCAGCCTGCTTCCGGACGGCAAATATCGGATCAAAGTCGTAGCCAGCGATAGTCCTTCGCACAATCCGGGCGAGGCACAGACTGGCGACCGTGTCAGCGACGAATTTGTCATCGATACCACCCCGCCGATAGTCAGCAGCCTTGAAGCGCACATGATGAACGGAAAGATTCACGCCTCGCTCACCGCGACCGATGCCACCTCGCCGGTTTCGCATGCGGAGTATGCGGTAGACGCAGGGCGCTGGCAGTATGTCGAACCGGTGGGCAAGATCGCGGATTCGCTGACGGAGCGCTTCGACTTCGATGCGCCATTGGCTCCCCCGCGCCCCGGCGCCGAACCTCCTGCCGATCCCAGCGAGCATGTGATTGCGATTCGCGTCTTCGACCGTTACGACAATGCGGTCACGGTGAAGGCGGTGGTGCGTCCGGCGCAATGAGGTTCGAACTCTTTGTCGCGGCACGATACCTGAGGGCGAAGCGCCGCCAGGCGGTCATCGGCATCATCACGTGGATCTCGATCGCCGGAGTCGCGGTCGGCGTGGCCTCGCTGATCCTGGCCCTGGCCATCACCACCGGCACGCGCCGCGATCTCCAGGACCGCCTGCTGAGCTCTACGTCCCACGTGGACCTGATGCGCACCATGAGCGACGGCATCCGCGACTGGCGGCCGCTGCTCGAGCGGCTGCGCAAACTGCCCCACGTCGTAGCAGCAGCGCCCGGCCTGTACGAGCCAGTGCTGATCTCACGCGGAGCGCGGGCCGGGGGCGCGATGATCGAAGGCATCGTTCCCTCCGATGAACGCACCGTTTCCGACATGCTTGCGAGCGTGAAAGAGGGCAGCGTGGCGCCACTGAGCGCGAGCACCACCCCGCAAGACCAGACCGGGGCGCGCACCCCGCCCCTCGTGATTGGCAGTGATCTGGCCGATTCGATCGGCGCAGCGGTGGGCGACGTGGTGCTGGTCACCAGCCCCCAGGGCGACCTGACTCCCTACGGCATCACGCCGAAGTATCAGCGCTTCCAGGTGGTCGGAATTTTTCATTCCGGCTTCTATCAATACGACTCCAGTTATGGCTTTGTGCGGCTGGCAGACGCGCAGGCGCTGTTTGGAGAGCCCGACGTAATCTCGATCATCTCTTTTCGCGTGGATGATCTTTACCGCGCGAATGTGATCGGCGATGAGATTGAGAAGGCGGCGGGTCCGGGGTTTACCACGACCAACTGGATGGAGCAGAACCGCGAACTCTTTCGGGCCCTGAAGCTGGAGCAGATCGTGACGTTTATCGTGATTGGGCTGATCGTCTGCGTCGCCGCGCTCAACATTCTGATCGCCCTGACCATGATGGTGATGGAGAAGACCAAAGACATCGCGGTGCTGATGTCGATGGGGGTGCAGCCTGGCCAGGTACGGCGTATTTTCCTGCTCCAGGGGCTGCTGATCAGCGTCATCGGGACGGCGATCGGCCTGTTTCTCGGCTACACTCTGGCCTGGGCCGGCGGCCACTACCGGTTCATCCATCTTTCCGCAGATGTTTATTCCCTGGACTATCTTCCGTTCGCGCCGCGCATCCTACATGGCGTAATTGTGACGGCCCTGTCGCTGGGAGTCTCCCTGCTCGCGACGCTCTATCCGTCCAGTTCAGCAGCTCGGATTCTCCCCGCCGAGGCGCTGCGCTACGAGTAAGGGGCGGGCGAAGCGCAGGCGGCCCCAACGGACAGAACGAATGGATAGCCACATCGAATGAATGTGAAAGCCGGACTTCTCTTCCTTTGCACCCTCGTGGCCGCTCCGCTCTGTTTCGGCTACTCCTTTCTCACCCACGAAACCATCGTCGACATGGCCTGGGACAACTCCATCAAGCCCGTTCTTCTAGAGAAGTATCCGAACGCCACAGCGCAGCAGCTGATCGAGGCGCATGCCTACGCCTATGGAGGCTCGTGCATTCAGGACGCCGGCTACTATCCATTTGGGAAGCCGCAATTCAGCGATCTGACTCACTATGTGCGCACCGGAGACTTCATCACGAACCTGATTCACGAGGCGCACAATATCGATGAGCTCGCCTTCGCCCTGGGCGCGCTCTCGCATTACGTCGGCGACACGATCGGACACCGCTACGCGGTCAATATTTCAGTTCCCCAGGAGTTTCCAAAGCTTGAGAAGAAGTACGGCAACGTGGTGACCTATGAGGAAAACCCGCACGCCCACGTCCGCACCGAGTTCGCCTTCGACATCGACCAGCTCAGCCACGCGCGCTTCGCTCCCGCTGCTTATTACCGGCGGGTGGGCTTCAGCGTTCCGAAGCAGCTGATGGACCGTGCCTTCTACGATACATACGGTCTGCGGCTGCACAACATCATCGGGAACGAGTTCACCTCGTTCCGCAGCTATTCCTGGTCAGTACGGCAGTTTCTGCCCCGCATCGCCTACGCCGAAGTCCTGTTGCACCGCAGGAATTTTCCCCAGGACGAGAGTGGGGCGCAGTTTCAGGAGTTCGCAGATCGGTTGAAGGCGACGGATACAGCCCACCACTGGGAACAGTATCGCCAGCACAAACCCAGCATCAAGACGCGCATTCTGGCGGTATTGATCTTCATCACGCCCAAGATCGGCGTGCTCTCGGACCTGGCAATCCGCGGACCGAAGCAGGACACCGAAGAGGACTATGTGGCCAGCGTGAATCGCGCCATGGACGAGTACACGCATCTGCTGGGCGAACTGGCCCAGAAAAATAAGGATGGCTTCGCGGTTCCCGATCTGGATCTCGATACCGGCTATCCCACGCTCCCCGGCACCTATCGCCTGACCGATGAGACTTACGCTGCGCTACTGAAGCGGGTTACGAGAGATACGGCGATGCCCCCTCTGGGCCTGCGGCAGAATATTCTGGCCTTCTATGCGAATCCCAGCGCTCCCATCGCAACCAGGCGCAACCGGAAGAAATGGGCCCGCGTGCAGGAAGAACTGGCGGTTCTGCGGGTGATGCCGGCCACGCGCATCCCGAATGCAAAGTAGGCCCGGGGTACCTTCCACTCGGCCATTGATCAACCAGCGACCACCCGTCGTCCATACCGCGACAGCCCATGTATTCTTCGAGTGATGCAACGCATTCTGACCGCGATTGTTCTGGTTCCCCTGGTTCTCTTTCTCATCTTCTTTTCCCCCCGGGAGCCGCTTCTGCTGATGGGTGCGGTGCTGGTCGTCGCTGCCCTGGCGTTGTGGGAATATCTGGGACTGGCAGATGCCATGGGAGCCAAAACTCCACGGAGCGCATCCGTTGTCTGCCTGGTGATCCTGCTGGCAGCTGTCTTTCGCCGTCCCGACCTTACGACGCCAGTGCTCGGCGCGTTGGCTCTGGCCCTGTTCATCGTCTGCGCCTTTCGCTCTCCCATGAACCGGGTTCTTCCCGACACCGCCTTTTCGGTCTTCGGCCTGCTCTACATCGGCATGGCCATGGCCACGCTGTATCTGCTTTCGACTCAGGACAACGGGCCGTCGCTGTTACTTTTCCTCTTCCTGGTGGTCTGGACCGGCGATATCGCGGCTCTGTACGTCGGGCGCTCCCTGGGCCGCCACAAGCTGGCTCCTTCGCTCAGCCCGAATAAGACCTGGGAGGGTAGCTTTGCCTCGGTCGCGGGCAGTGTGCTGATCGCCCTGGGTCTGGTGTGGCTGGCAGGGATACTGGCGGAGCGCGGCATCGATGCGCTCAGTTACGCAGGGTCGATTCTGCACTGGATTGGCCTGGCCGTTCTGCTGAACGTAGCGGCCCAGGTGGGCGATCTGGTCGAATCGGCAATCAAACGCGGGGCCGGGGTTAAAGATTCCGGGCATCTGCTGCCCGGTCACGGAGGCATGCTTGACCGCATCGATGCCCTGCTGCTGGCCGCGCCCGTGCTGTGGTACGCTCAGTTAGCGCAGCAGTCGTTTTAGGGCGTGCGCGCCCGCGCAAACACCTGATGGCTAAAGACTTTCCTCGCCTGAAGCACATCGCCATTCTGGGATCGACCGGCTCCATCGGCCAGAGCACGCTGAGCATCATCGAGAGTTACCCCGAGCGCTTCGCCGTGGCATCGCTGGCGGCGGGACGTAATCTGGACGCGGCTTTCCAACAGTGCCTCCGCTGGCGTCCCCGAATCATCTCTCTGGCCACCGAAGAGCTGGCTGCCGACCTGGCCAGGCGCCTTCGCCACGCGGGGCAGACCGAGATCCAGGTGCTATGGGGCAGCGAGGGCACCATCCAGGCAGCGACCCTGCCCGAAGTGGATTTCGTCGTCTCGGCCATCGTGGGCGTCGCGGGCCTCGAAGCCACCTATGCCGCCGTGCTGGCCGGCAAAACCATCGGCCTGGCGAATAAAGAGGCGATGGTTGCGGCCGGAGAGATTCTGACCACTGCGGCCCGCGAGAAGAACGTGGCACTCCTGCCCATCGACTCCGAGCACAACGCCGTGCACCAGTGCATGCGGGCGGGAGAGCGGCGCGAGGTTCGGCAGATCTGGCTGACCGCCTCGGGCGGACCCTTCCGGACGCTGCCGCTCGCGGACTTCCCGAAGATCACGGTGGAGCAGGCCCTGCGCCACCCGACCTGGGTCATGGGCCGCCGCATCACCATCGACTCGGCCACCATGCTGAATAAAGGCCTTGAGATTATCGAAGCCTGCCGCCTCTTCGACCTTCCACCTTCCGCTGTCAAGGTCACGATTCACCCCCAGTCCACCGTGCACTCGCTGGTGGAGTACATCGACGGCAGCTTGCTGGCTCAGATCTCAGTGACCGATATGCGCTTGCCGATCCTGTATGCCCTGAGCTACCCGGAGAGGGTAGAGTCGGATCTGCGCTTCGACATGACCCAGCTGGCCGAGTTGCACTTCGAACCGCCGGATTTTGCGCGCTTTCCCTGTCTGCGGCTGGCCTACGAGGCTGCGGAAAAGGGTGGGGCACATGCCATTGCGCTGAATGCGGCCGACGAGGTGGCGGTGGAAGCATTCCTCGAAAGGGCAATTCCGTTTACCGGCATTCCAGATACAATAGAACGGGTACTCGAGACAACCTCGGAGTCGCATCCGGCGACCATACAAGAAGTGCTCTCTTCGGACCGCCTTGCCAGGGAAATGGCGCGGGAGGTCCTGGCGGGACATCAAGCTTCTCGCCGCTGAGACCCGATCTCCTGTTAAGCTGCTCTGGTTCGCAGGTCGTTTCGCTCAACCACTGAATATGCCTTTCGCTGTAATCGCTACCGTTTCGTTTCTCGTTGTGCTCGGCATCATGGTGCTGGTGCACGAATTTGGCCACTTCGCTGTAGCCAAACTGTGCGGAGTGCGGGTCGAGGTCTTCTCGCTCGGCTTCGGTACTCGCCTTTTCGGCGTCAAGTATGGCGACACCGATTACCGCGTCAGCGTTTTGCCCTTCGGCGGCTACGTGAAGATGTCCGGAGAGACGCCTGGGGCGGAGACGACCGGCGACCCTGGCGAATTCAGTTCGCACCCACGCTGGCAGCGGGTTCTGATTGCCGCGGCAGGCCCGATTGCCAATTTCATCCTGGCTTTTGTGCTGATGGCTGGCCTTTACATGATGCACAACGAGGTTGAGGTTTACCTCGATGGCCCGGCGGTGCTGGATGTGGTCCCCCCCAACTCCGCTGCAGGTCGTGCCGGCCTTCAAACTGGTGACCGGATTATCCGCTTCGACGGAGATGCGAACCCCACATGGGAAAAGGTGAACGACCGGGCCCTGCTGGACGCCAATAACACGGTCCCGATCACAGTCCAGAGAACAGTCAACGGGCAGCAGAAGGAATTCAGCACCGAGTTGCTGCTGGCCGATCCGACCAGAGGGCAGGATTTCGACATTACTTCCCTGGGCCTCATTCCGAAAGAACAGGATGGCCCGGTCGTCGTGGCAGACGTCATGCCCGGCAATCCGGCCGACAAGGCTGGCATTCAGCCCGGCGACGCCGTGGTCGCGGTCAACGGTCAGACCGTCCATTGGGTGCCCGCCATCATGGCAGTCCTGGCGGAGTCCGGAAGCAAGCCGGCTACTTTGCTGATCCAGCGCGCCGGCCACCAGTTCAGCGTCTCCGTGCAGCCCGTTTGGGCGGACTACGGCAGCGGTCAGCCGGGCTATCGTCTTGGATTCAGCGCCGAACCGCCGCCGTTTCGGGTAGAGCAGCTTCCGCTGCCCCAGGCGGTCCGCAGGTCGGTTACCTATAACCTGCGCTACTCCGGCTACATCCTCGACATCCTGCATCGGATCTTCACCCGCCACAATGCGGTGATGCAGCAGCTGAGCGGGCCAATCGGCATGGCGCGTATGACCGGCGAAGCGGCAGAAATGCACGGCTGGGAGCCGATCATCGGACTCACCGCTCTGATCAGCCTGAATCTCGGCATCATGAACCTGCTGCCCATTCCCATCCTCGACGGCGGCATGATCCTGCTGCTGGCGATTGAGGGTCTGCTGCGGCACGATCTCAAGCAGGAGTTTAAGGAGCGCGTCTATCAGGTCGCCTTTGTCATGCTGATCCTGTTCTTCGCCTTCATCATGTTCAACGACGTTTCGAAGCTGAACCTGTTCTCGAAGCTCAAGCCGTAGCACAGGAAACACAGGTGATCGAAAGGCCCGCCAAATCGCGGGCCTGTTTCGTTGCGCTGACAGCGGTTTAGAAGGCTATGGGAGGCGGCCGATACCCGAATTCCGCCTCGACTGCAGCGGCCGCCGACAAAACCAGTTCATCCGCGAAGGGTCGGCCTGCGATTTGAACGCCGATGGGCAGACCCTCGGGCGACTGGCTCACGGGCACCACCGCTGCGGGCGCACCGAGCAGGTTGAACCACTGGGTGTAGCGCATGGCATCGAGATACCCAACGCTCTGCCCTTCGACCATCCAGCTGCGCTCGAAGGGACGAAAGGCGGGGATAGAGCAGACAGGACAAAGCAGGATCGGAAATTCGCGCATCTCTTCGAGCAGCTGCGCTCGCACCTGGTCTGATGCGACCCATGCATTGAGCAGCGACTCGCCGGTGAGCGGAGTTTCGGTGCGGGCGATTTCGAGGAAGTCGCGGAAGGTGCGACTCAGCTCCTCTTCCCTGCCCCGGATGGTCGGTGCGTAGAGCATGGCACCACACTGCACGAAGAAGGTCCACCACAGCCTGCGCGCCGCCTCCAGCGCGGCCGGGCGGAAGGGCCGGACCGTGAAGCCCCGCCGCTCCAGGGCCTGTGCCGCAGCTTGTACCGCAACGCGGGTCTCGCGAGTCACGGGCATCACGCCGTCGTCTTCGAAAAACCCAATCGGCACCCGCTTCGCGTCTTCAGGAGAAACCTCCTGATAGGGCACGGGAGGGCTGGCCGGATCAGTGGGATCCTGTCCGGACAGCACTTCGAAGAACAGCGCCAGGTCCCCGACAGTCCGTGCCATCGGACCGATAGCGCCCAGAAAGTTGAAGGGCCCAAGGCAGGGCGGCAGATGCCCCGCACCGGGGATGCGGCCCGGTGTCGGCTTCAAAGCGCAGATACCGGTGAAGTGCGCCGGCTCGCGCACAGAGCCGCCGCTGTCGCTGCCCAGTCCGCCCGCCGAGAGGCCGCCGGCGATCGCGGCCGACTCGCCGCCGCTGGAACCGCCCGCCGAGTATTCAAGGTTCCAGGGATTGCGGGTGCTGCCGCAGAGCAGGTTTTCGGTCTCATACGCCATGAGAAACTCGGGGCAATTCGTAGTTCCCAGCAGAACTGCCCCGGCCGCCAGCAGACGATCGACGACCACCGCATTCTTCTCCGGGATCTGCCCACGCAGCAGCGTACTGCCGATTTCACACCGGTAACCAGCGGTAGCAATCGAAGACTTCACCGTCACCGGCAGGCCAGCCAGCGGACCGGAACGAACCTGCTGCGCGAGGGTGCAGACGCGGTCAGCATCGAATTCCACCAGAGCATTGAGCTCTGGGTTGAGGCGCTGAATCTGCCGGATATGCTCTTCGGCTAGTTCCAGTGGCGTAATCGCGCGACGCCGCAGCAGAGAGAGTTGCTCAGTAGCAGGCAGAAGAGTAACGGACATAATTTCAGAACTGAAGGGTCATTATAGTTTTCGCACGCATGCCTCGATAACAGCCCCGAAACCCGCCCGCGCCCTCCGGCCATAGTTACCTTTGTGTCGAGCCCAATCTGCGTGGACTTCAGAGCAAAACAGCCGCCCAATGCTACGATGAGCCATGTCCCCCAGCAGGAAGAAGGCCCCGCGGCGGCCCAGCGCTGCTCAGGGGAAAGCGCGTCCCGCCAGTAACGAGCCCCGTGACCTTGTCATTCTGACCGGCCTTTCCGGATCCGGCAAAGCATCTGCACTGAAGGCGTTTGAAGATCTCGGTTTCTACGCCGTGGACAATATGCCGGTGGCGCTGATGCCGCACTTCGCCGAGCTGGTTGCGCACTCACGCGACATCCGGCGCGCCGCTCTGGTGGTGGACATTCGCGAAGGCCAGAGCCTCGATCGTTTCCCGACCATCCTGCGCGAAATTCGCAGAACCCTGCGCACCAAGGTCGTCTTCCTCGAAGCCAGCAGAGCGGCGCTGCTGGCCCGCTTCTCCGAGACACGCAGGCCGCATCCGCTGGGCCGTGAAGAGCGCGTGACCCGCGCCATTCAGGAGGAGTTGCGGGTACTGGAGCCTATCCGCAACGTAGCGGATTTCGTCGTCGATACGACGAAGTTCAACGTGCATGAGCTGCGCGCATTCATTCAGAGCAAATTCGTGCGCGAGAGCGACGGCAAAAGCCTGCTGATCTCCTCGGTCAGCTTCGGATACAAAAGGGGAGTGCCGCTCGATGCCGATCTGGTTTTCGACGTGCGTTTCCTCCCCAATCCCCACTTCGTGCCGGAGTTCCGCGATCTCACCGGGCGCGACAAGAAGGTCCAGGCGTACATCACCGGTTTCGCGCAATCGCGCGAGTTCATGGATCGTGTCACCGATCTGCTCCTCTTTCTCCTGCCCCACTACATCAGTGAGGGCAAGAGCTACCTCACCATCGCCTTCGGCTGCACGGGTGGCCAGCACCGCTCCGTGATGATCGCCGAGGAAATCGCCCATCGGCTGGCGAAGCAAGGCTATCGTGTGAAGACCGCGCACCGCGACATGCCACGCTAAGGTTTAGTGTCAGGCCATCGGCTTACGCCGTGGCGTGCTGCGAAATTGACAGTACGTTTCCGTCAGGATCCTTAAACCACGCCACCTTGTCGCCGGTGGGAAACGTGCAGATGCCATGCTCGTCCTGGCCCATGTTGGAATAGCGCTCGAAGCGGATGCCTTTACCACCGAGTTCCTGCACGGACGCGACAATGTCGTCCGACTCCCATCCGAGGACCGTGTTCTGCGCCGGAGTAAAAGCCTGCACCTTGCCGATGCGCAGCATCACACCATCCATGTCGAAGACCAGAGCAAAACCGTCGTCGCGAAGAAAGCGAAGGTCGAGCTGGTCCCGATAAAAGGCAATGGCGGCGTCGGGTTTCTGCGTCAGGAGAAACGTAACTACGCTTTTCATTGGGATTTCCTCGGTTGCGGGGGGCAGCCACATCCTACACCAGGGTTATATCGTGACAGCTCACCGCGATCCCGGGAGGCACATTTGGTACCGTCTTTTCCTCACCGGCGCAGGCAAATGCGGCTCCGCCAGTTTCTGCGCGCGGACCTAAAATAGAAGTAGACCCATGGCGGAATTTACCCACCTGCACCTGCACACCGACTACTCCCTCCTCGATGGCGCCTGCGATGTTGAGAAGCTGGTTCAGCGCGTGTCCAGCATCGGACAGAAATCCGTCGCCATCACGGATCACGGCAACATCTACGGAGCCGTGCACTTCTTCGACGCGGCCAAGAAACACGGAGTCCAGCCTATCCTCGGCTGCGAGCTGTACATCTGCAAAAAGGACGATCACCGCGCCGATCCGCAGGGCGACGACTACAACCATCTGCTCGTGCTGGCTGAGAACGAAGAAGGCTATCGCAACCTGGTCCGCATCACTTCTGAAGCATCGTTGCACGGTTTCTATAAGAAGCCACGGGTTAGCAAGAAGTATCTTGCCGAGCATGCAAAGGGGCTGGTTGGCTTTTCCGGCTGCCTGGCCGGCGAGTTGTGCGAGAACCTGATGGCCGGCAAATACGAAGCCGCGCGCGCGTCGGCCGCGCAGTATCAGGACATCTTCGGCCGCGGCAACTTCTTCCTCGAGATTCAGGACCAGGGGCTCGAGCTGGAAAAAAAGATCCACGCCGACCTGTTCCGTCTGGAGAAAGATCTGGACGTCCCCCTGGTCGCCACCAACGACAGCCACTACCTCTGCGAAGACGATTCGCACGCCCACGAGGTATTGCTGTGCGTCCAGACGGCCAGCTCGATCAACGATCCCAAACGCTTCAAATTCGACTCTGATCAGTTTTATGTAAAGACCGCCGCGGAGATGGAGAAGCTCTTCTCGCATGCTCCCCAGGTGGTGAGCCGCACCATGCAGTTTGCCGAGCGCTGCCACCTGAAGCTGAGCAAGGTCGATAATCCCTTTCCGGAGTTTGCTGTTCCTCCCGGCCACACCATCGACAGCTATTTCGAAGAGGTATGCCGGCAGGGCTTCCGCAAGCGTCTGGACACCGCGATCCGCCATCTTCAGGATCGCGGGCTGCTGCGCTCGCCGATTTCCGAATACGAAGCGCGGCTGGATCGCGAGATCGGCATCATCCGGCAGATGAAGTTCTCCGGCTACTTCCTGATCGTCTGGGACTTTATCCGCTACGCGAAGGAGCACGACATCCCGGTGGGTCCGGGGCGTGGCTCCGCGGCCGGTTCGCTGGCCACCTACTGCATGGAGATCACCGATATCGATCCCCTGCAGAACGCCCTGCTCTTCGAGCGCTTCCTCAATCCGGAACGCGTCTCGATGCCCGATATCGACATCGACTTCTGCATGAACCGCCGCAGCGAAGTCATCGAATACGTTACGCGCAAATACGGCCGCGAGCAGGTGGCGCAGATCATCACCTTCAACACCATGGCGGCGAAAGCGGCGATCAAGGACGTAGGACGCGCGCTGGATATGCCCTACGGCGACGTGGACCGCATCGCCAAGCTGGTGCCCGCGACCATCGGCATCACCATCGATCAGGCGCTGAAGGATTCCCCCCCATTGCAGGAGGCCTACGAGAGCACGCAGCAGATTCGCGAGCTGATTGACACAGCGAAGAAGCTGGAAGGGCTGGTCCGCGGCGCCGGTGTGCACGCTGCTGGAGTCGTGATCGCCCCACGGCCGCTGACCGATCTGGTGCCGGTGAGCCGCACCAAGAACGAGGAAATCGTAACCGCGTACGACATGAAGGCCGTCGAGAAGATGGGTCTTCTGAAGATGGACTTCCTCGGCCTGACGACGCTGACGGTGATCAATGACTGCATCCGGCTGATCACGCGCAACCGCGGGGCCTCAGTCGATATGGCTACCATCCCGCTCGACGACCAGAAGACATACGAGCAGGTGTTTCATCGCGCGCTGACTTCAGGAGTCTTCCAGTTTGAGTCCGGCGGCATGCGCGACGTGCTGCGCCGCTACAAGCCCACAACAGTCGAAGACCTGACCGCACTCAACGCCCTGTATCGCCCTGGTCCGATTCAGGGCGGCATGATCGACGACTTCATCGAGCGCAAGTGGGGACGGCGCAAGGTTGAATACCTGCTGCCGCCGATGGAACCCATCCTGAAGGAGACCCTCGGGGTCATCGTGTACCAGGAACAGGTGATGCAGATCGCCAACGTGCTCGCCGGCTACTCGCTGGGCGAAGCCGATCTGCTGCGCCGCGCCATGGGCAAGAAAAACCCGGAGGAGATGGCCAAGCAGCGCGACCGCTTTACCTCCGGCGCGCTCGAACGCAACTTCCCCAGGGACACCGTTGTCCAGATCTTCGATCTGATGGAACAGTTCGCAGGCTACGGCTTCAACAAGTCGCACTCGGCCGCTTATGCCCTGCTGGCCTATCACACCGCATATCTCAAGACGCACTATCCGGTGGAGTTTATGTCGGCGCTGCTGACGTCGGAAATCTCGAAGCCGGAAAACGTTGTGAAGTACATCAAGGAATGCCGCGAGATGGAGATCGCCGTGGAGCCGCCCGACGTGCGCTACAGCGATGCGGACTTCACGCCGCACGGCGATGCCATCCGCTTCGGCCTGACGGCCATCAAGAACGTGGGCCGCAACGCCATCGATTCCATCCTTGCCGCTCGCGACGAACTGGCCAGGGAAGGAAAGAGCTTCGCGGACTTCCAGGAATTCTGCGAGAAGACCGACCTGCGGCTGCTGAACAAGCGCGTGCTCGAGTCGCTGATCAAAGCCGGCGCGCTTGACTCCTTTGGGCGCCGCGCGCAGTTGCTGGCAGCCGTCGACAAGACCATCGAGCGGGCGCAGAAGGCGCAGCGCGATCATGCCGCGGGCCAGTCCGGTCTCTTCGGCATCTTCGACGTCCCCACGAACGGACACCAGCACGACGATCTGCCAAACGTTCCTGATCTCGACGAAGGCCAGCGCCTGGCGGCCGAGAAAGAAGTGCTGGGCTTCTTCGTATCAGGCCATCCACTGGACAAGTACTCAGAGAAGCTGCGTAATCTGCCCAGCGCGGTCGATGTGGCGACTGCCCTGGAGATGAAACCTCCGGCCTCCAATGGCCGCCGCGGTCAGGCGCCGGAGAACGAGATTTCCATTGCCGGCGTAATCATTGGATTGAAGGTCGCAAAGTCGAAGCGCTCCGGCGAACTGTACGCGCAGGCGGCGCTCGAAGATGCATCCGGCAAGATCGACCTGATCTGCTTCCCGAAGGACTACGAACGGCTTTCGCAGCAGTTGCGCATGGAAGTGCCGGTGCTGGTGCGCGGACAGCTGCGCGCGGAAGAAGAGGCAGCTCCCAAGCTGTGCATCTCGTCGATTCAGGCGCTCGACGACGTTAAGGTGCGGCTGCCGAACAACGTGCGTATCAGGATTCCCCTCGACCGCGTCAGTGAAACCACCCTTGAGCAGTTGCGCGACGTGGTGGTGGGCACGCCTGGTCCGGGACGACTCATGATCGATGTCGAGCAACGCGGTGAATACCGCGTCGTCATGGAGCCGGAGGGCCTGACGGTGGGCGCCGACCGCGCCTTCATCGACAAGATCGAGATGCTGCTTGGCCGCGGCGTGGTGCAGGCGCTGGAATAGCGCGCCCGCACCTCATGACGCCGGAACTGTTACGGCGCTATGCCCATCTCGTAATTCAGGGTGGCCAGCGAGAGGCGGTACTGATAGCGCGCGCTGGTGTCCTGAATCTGTGCGGTGGTTTGCTGCAGCTGCGCCTGACTCAGTTCCACGATCGAACTGAGGCCCATCTGATAACGGGTCCTGGCCAGACGCAGGGAAAGATTCGCCTGATCGACCAGCTGCGCGGTCACCGCCATCCGCCGCCAGTTGTTATTCGCCTGGAGCCAGGCCGTGCGCACGTCGCGCACAATGCGGTCGCGCAGGTCGCGGCTGTTCTCCTCAGCCGCCTGGGCTCGGTAACGTGCTTCGCGCGCCTGTGAACTGTAGAGGAATCCGTTGAAGACAGGAATGCTCACATTGCCGCCGATCCCGCCCCACCAATTGTTCGTGTAATACGAATCCGGCCGCACCGGCACGATACCCGCTGTGCCCTCGGCGGAGATCGACGGCAGCAGTTGATCCCACTGCGCACGCGCAAATTTCTGCGCCGACTTCGACGTATAGCCGAGCGACTGCAGATCGGGCCGCTGCTCCAGAGCAGTCTGGATGAGCCCGTCAGCTGTGGCCGGCGGAGGCTGGGGAGCGGCGGTGTCTTCCACCAGCTGGTAATTGACGTCGTGGTCGAGGCCCAGCACCGCATCCAGTGTCGCCATCATCGCCTGATCATTGCTCTGCGCATCGATGACAAGCAGCTGCGCCTGCGACAGATCGACGTTGGCAAAGCTGAGGTCAAGGGTCGACTTCAGCTTGTTCTGCGTCATCTGGCCGATCTGAGTCTGCGTGACCTGGCGAGTGTTCACCGTCTGCTGCGCCACCTGGAGCACGGCCTGCGCGGTGAGCGCATCATAAAAGGCCTGATCGGTGGCCAGCACGATTTCTTCGGTCGTGGCCAGTGCATTGGCGTTGGCGGCCTTCTCATCGAGCTCCCGAGCCAGCACCAGATTATGGGTATGGCCGAAGTCATAGATCAACTGGGTAAATTCGGCGCCCGCCCCCGCATGCTCGAAAAGCCGTGAGGCGGTCAGCGATCCAGCAGAGATACGGGTGGCCTCTTCGGCCTCGACACCGGTAATCGCGGCATTCGCAGTGGGCAATTCCGCGGCTTTGGCTTCGCGATAAACCTGATGCTGCGCCAGTGCCATTAGCTTGCCCACCGTCACCCGCGGATTATTGCGGATCGCCATCTGCTCGGCCTGGGCGAGAGTAAGAGAAGGACCCGGCGGCGGAGCCGGGGGCGCGGCATTGGCCGCGGCCGCGGCCTTCCCGGCCGACGGATTTGTTTGCGGTCCAGCAGGCGTCTGAGCGGCCGGCGGCGCGGAGATCACCTGCGGACCAGGCGCACTCGGCAACGCGGTTTGAGCGTACAGGGAACAGGCGCCGCCTACCAAAGCTGCGAACGCAATCGAGAACGAAAACTTCATGCCTGGGCTCCCTCGTGCCGGTTCATCCTGCGTTCGCGGCGGGTGTGAATCACCAGGTAAACGGCGGGCACCAGAAAAACGGTAACCGCCACAGAGACGCCCAGGCCGCCGATCACGGCGCGCGCCAGCGGAGCATACTGCTCGCTGCCGGCTTCGAAGCCCAGCGCCATGGGGATCATGCCCAGCAACGTGGCCAGTGAGGTCATCAGAATGGGCCGCAGGCGCACCTTGCAGGCTTCCACCGTGGCATCCAGCAGCGACATGCCCTGCTCGTGCAGGATGCCGGAAAACTCCACGATGAGGATGGAGTTCGACACGACGATGCCGGTCATCATGATGACGCCCATCAGCGACATGATGTTCAAAGTGCTGCCCGTAAACAGCAGGATCATCACCACGCCCGCCAAACCCGGCGGGATGGCCATGAGGATGATGAAGGGATCGACGAAGGAAGTGAACTGGGACATCAGGATGAGGTAAACGAGAAAAACAGCAATGACGAGGCCCAGCCCGAATTCGCGAAAGGCCTGGTTCATGTTGACCACCGCGCCACGCAGGCGCAGCCTGGTGTTGCGCTCTGTTTTCGTATGCGCAATCAGATTGTTGATGCGTGCGCCCACACCCTGCAGCGCCTCGGTTTTAGTCGAGACATAAATGTCGATGACCCGGCGAATCTGGTAATGATCCACTTCCGTTGGAGTGTTGATCAGCCGAACTTTGGCGACCGAACTAAGCGGGGTGTACCCGGCCCGGTGCGAGCCAACCCACTGGCCGGGCGCAAGATCCGACGACTGCAGCGCCTCCTCGATCGGACTGTAGCCGGGCGGATGCGTGCCACGCAGCGGGATATTCTCAAAGTCCTGCATCGACATGTGGTTGATCCAGTGATTGGCGTACTGCACCGTGACCATGTAGTTGTTGCCGCTCTTCGGATCGATCCAGTAACTGGGGGCGATCATGCCATCGGAGGTGAGGGCGGTAATGACGTTGTCGACGACGTCGCGCGCAGACATGCCGATCAGGCTGGCCTTTTCGCGATCAATATCCAGCGCGATACCGGGATAGTTGATGTCCTGAGGAATGTAAGTGCCGCTGACATTGGGGAAGGTACGAATCTTCGCCGCCAGCTGCTCGGCCATTTCGTAAGCTCCGTCCATGTTGTTGGAGCTCACCTGTACATCGATCGGCGCAGGCAATCCCTGATTGATAACGCTGTCCACCAGTCCCCCGGCCTGGAAGTAGGTGGTTAGCTCCGGGATCTGCCGGGAAAGCTTGTCGTGCACACGCCGCATGTATTCGTAACTGCCGACGGCATGATCTTCCTTCAAACTGGCCTGGACGAAGGCCGTATCCATCGACGCATTGGAGGTGAAGATTGCGGAGAGATCCGGATAGACACCGATGTTGGAAACAATCATGCCCAGGTCGGCGGGGTGGACAGTGTGGCGAATGATGTTCTCGACCTTCGCGATGTACTGATTGCTCACCTCAAGACGCGTGCCCGAGGGCATGCGGACATTGATCACAAACTGGCCGGGATCGGTGCGCGGGAAGTACGCGCGCCCGAGAAAAGGAAACAGGCCCACCAGAACCAATGCCACGCCCGCGAGAATGGCTACAGCGGTCAGGCCGGGCCGCACCAAAGCACGTCTGGCCAGAGACTCGTAACCCTCCAGCATGCGGCGGAAATATTCGTTGAACTTCGCCACAAAACGCTGGAACCAGGACTGACGGCCGGTGTCGCGGTGCTCCAGATCACCGGCCGGATGATGCAGCCTTACAAAGTATGAACAAAAGAGCGGCACCACCGTCATCGCGAAAAAGTAGGAGGCGAAGATCGAGATCACGACGCCGAGAGCCAGCGGCGTGAAGATGTATTTGCTGATGCCGGAAAGAAACGTCACCGGGAAGAAGACGATGGACGTGGTAGAAGTCGCAGCCAACACCGCGAGGGAGACTTCCATGCCGCCCTTCTCCGCGGCGATGCGCGGCGGCTCGCCCATTTCCATATATCGGAAGATATTCTCGAGCACGACCACTGAGTCGTCGATGAGGCGCGAGAAGGCCAGCGCCAGCCCGCCCAGGATCATGGTGTTGATGGTGCCGCCAATCAGATGCGTGACCAGCATGCAGACCAGCGCAGAGAGCGGAATGGACAACATGACGGCAAAAGTGGCGCGTGGGCTGCCGAGGAAGATGAGGATCATGATGCCGGTGAGCACCAGACCGATAGTGGCTTCCTTGACCAGGTTTTTAATGGCCAGCTTGACGAAGATGGACTGATCGAAGACGACTGCGGTTTTGAGCGATTCCGGAATGTCGACCAGATGTTTGATGGCCTGCTTCATCCCGTCCACAATCGTGATGGTGTTGCTGTTGCCACCCTGCTTGAACACCGGCACGTAAACGGAACGCTGGCCGTCGATGCGGACGATGTTATACTGCAGCGCCCCTGAGTCTTCCGCGTGGCCCACGTCGGCCACCAGCACGGAGCCGTTCCCCACAGATTTGAGCGGCATCGCATTCATCGACTTCGCATCGGGAAACTGGCTATTGGCGTAAATATTGAAATCCTTGTCGCCGATGCGAACATCGCCGGCAGGCAGGATGAGATTCGAGCTGTTCACCGCCTTTACCGCATCATCGAGGCTCAGGTTACGAGCTTCCATCTTCAGCGGATCGACATAGACCTGGATCTGGCGATAGGTGCCGCCATAGGGCTGCGGAACCGACGCCCCCTGCACGTTGGAGATTTGGTTGCGCACCTGGAACTGCGCATAATCCTTCAGCTGCGTTTCGTTCAGCCCCTTGCCCTGCAGCGTCACCAGGCACACCGGCTGGCTCGATGCGGTCAATCCCAGCACCACCGGCGGAAGCGTGCCCGGGGGCAGACGGCGAAGATCGGCCATCGCCAGATTGGCAACGTTGCTCAGAGCCGCATTCGGATCGGTACCCGGCTTGAAATAAATCTTGATCAGGCTCACGCCGGTCAGCGAGCGCGACTCGCTGTGGTCCACATTGGCAGCGAGGGTGAAGAAACGCTCAAATGTATTCGTGATGTCCGCTTCGATCTGCTGCGGTGGCATTCCGTTGTAGAAGGTCGCCACCACCACCACCGGCATGTCGATATCCGGGAACAGATCCACCGGCATGCTGAACAGATTGACCACGCCCACCAGCGCGACCATAAGACACAGCATGATGATGAAGAACGGATATTTGAGCGCAAACTTCGGCATTTACTGCGACTCCTCAGCAGAGTGGAAAGCGCCCTCGCTGCGCGCATGAATCATGAGGTATACCGCCGGTACCAGGAACATAGTGACGACCACCGATACCCCGAGCCCGCCGATGATAGCCCGAGCCAGCGGAGCGTATTGTTCGCTGCCCGCTTCGAAACCGAGCGCCATTGGGATCATGCCCAGCAGCGTTGCCAATGAAGTCATCAGGATCGGCCGCAGGCGCATCTTGCAGGCCTCTACTGTCGCTTCGAGCAGAGCCATACCCTGCCCGTGCAGGATGTTGGAGAAGTCAACGATCAGAATGCTGTTGGAGACGACGATACCGGTCATCATGATGGTGCCCATCAGCGACATGATGTTGAGCGTGCTGCCCGTGAGCAGCAGGATCATGACGACTCCAGCGATGCCAGGCGGTATGGCCATGAGAATGATGAAGGGATCGATGAACGAGGTGAACTGGGCCATCAGTACCAGGTACACCAGAGCGATGGCGATGATCAGTCCGAGCCCGAAGTCGCGGAAGGCCTCGTTCATATTCACCACCGCGCCGCGCAGCGTAAGTCGGGTATTGCGATCGGTTTTCGTCTGCGCCATCAGCTGACGGATGTGCTTGCCGGTCTGCCCCAGCGCTTCGGTTTTCGTCGCCACATAGACGTCGATGACGCGACGGATCTGGTAGTGATCCACTTCGGTCGGCGTATTGATCAGGCGGATCCTGGCGACCGAGCCCAGCGGCGTGTATCCCGCGCGGTGCGATCCGGACCACATTCCCGGCGCAAGGTCGGATGACTCCAGGGCCACGTCCAGCGGACTGTATCCCTGCGGCTGAGTACCGCGCAGCGGGATATTCTCGAAATCCTGCATGGACATGTGGTTGATCCAGCGGTTGGCGTATTGCACCGTGACCATGTAGTTGTTGCCGGTCTTGGGATCGATCCAGTAACTGGGAGCAATCATGCCGTCGGAGGTGAGAGCGGTGATGACGTTATCGACTACATCTTTCGCAGAAAGGCCGATCAGGCTTGCCTTCTCGCGGTCGATATCCAGCGCGATGCCGGGGTAGTTCACGTCCTGCGGAATGTAAGTCCCGCTGACATTCGGGAAGGTGCGGATCTTCGCCGCCAGTTTCTCGGCCAGCGCATAAGCGCCCTCCATGTTGTTGGAGCTGACCTGGACATCGATGGGAGCCGGTAGTCCCTGATTGATGACACCATTGATAAGTCCGCCTGCCTGAAAGTAAGTCGTCAGTTCCGGCATCTCGCGCGAGAGCTTTTCCCGCACTCGCGCCATATATGCATAGCTGCCGATCTTGTGCCCTTCCTTCAGGCTGGTCTGCACGAAAGCAGTGTCCATCGAGGCATTGGAGGTAAAGATCGCGGATAGATCCGGATAAACGCCGATGTTGGAAACGATCATGCCCAGGTCTCCGGGACGCACCGTCTGGCGGATGATGTTTTCGACTTTGGCGATGTACCGATCGCTGACTTCGAGGCGTGTGCCCGAAGGCATGCGGACATTGATCACAAACTGGCCGGGGTCAGTGCGCGGGAAGTAAGCGCGTCCGAGGAATGGAAAGAGTACCGCCAGCAGCAGAACGACGCCGCCCAGGATCACAGCGGTGGTGAGACCGGGCCGTTCCAATGAGCGCCGCACCCAAACCTCGTAGTGCTGCACCATGCGCTGGAAGGCCCGATTGAACTTGTCGACGATGGTCTGAAATCCGAGGCGGCGCGGCTTCTTCTCATGTGCCCCTCCTTCGTGCGCGTGAGGATGGATGAACAGCGCGCAGAAGAGTGGGATCACGGTCATGGCGAACCCATAGGAGGCAAACATCGAGAGCACCACGCCCAGCGCCAGAGGCGTGAACAGATATTTGCTGACGCCGGAAAGCGCCGCGACGGGCAGAAAGACGATGGATGTTGTGACGGTGGCGGCGAGAACGGCGAGCGAAACCTCGGTGCCGCCTTTTTCGGAAGCGATGCGCGGCGCCTCGCCCATCTCCATATAGCGGAATATGTTTTCCAGTACGACGACGCCGTTGTCGATGAGACGGGAAAAGGCCAGAGCCAGGCCACCGAGGATCATGGTGTTGATGGAGCCGCCCATTTCGTCCGTGATCAGCAGGCAGGCCACGGCGGAGAGCGGCACCGACAGCATCACGGCAATCGTGGCGCGGGGACTGCCGAGGAAGAGCAGGATCATCAGCCCCGTAAGCACAAGGCCGATACCGGCTTCCTTCACCACGTTGGCGATCGCCAGCTTGACGAAGACTGACTGATCAAATACCACCGCGGTTTTAAGCGATTCCGGAATGTCAACCAGGTGCTTAATCGCCTGCTTCATCCCGTTCACGATGGTGATGGTATTGCTGCTGCCGCCCTGCTTAAACACCGGCACGTAAACGGAGCGCTGACCGTTGATGCGAACGATGTTGTATTGCAGTGCGCCGGCATCGACGGCATGACCGATATCGGCCACCAGCACGGAGCCGTTCCCCACCGACTTGAGCGGCATCGAGTTCATCGACTCTGCATCGGGAAACTGGCTGTTGGCGTAGATATTGAAATCTTTGTCGCCAATGCGCACGTCGCCGGCGGGCAGGATCAGGTTGGAGTTGTTGACCGCCTGCACTACGTCGTTGAGGCTCAGGTTGCGAGCTTCCATCTTCAGCGGATCGACATAGACCTGGATCTGGCGATAGGTGCCGCCGTAGGGCTGCGGAACCGAAGCACCCTGCACGTTCGAGATCTGATTGCGCACCTGAAACTGCGCGTAGTCCTTCAGTTGGGTCTCGTTCAGCCCTTTGCCTTCAAGCGTGACAAGGCATACCGGCTGCGTGGATGCAGTCAGGCCCAGCACCACCGGCGGCAGCGTGCCCGGGGGGAGGCGGCGCAGGTCGGCCATGGCCAGGTTCGCAACGTTGCTTAGAGCTGCATTTGGATCCGTACCCGGTTTGAAGTAAATCTTGATTAGGCTGACGCCGGTCAGCGAGCGCGACTCGCTGTGATCCACGTTGGCCGCGAGGGTGAAGAAGCGCTCGAAGGTATTGGTGATGTCAGCTTCGATCTGCTGCGGCGGCATGCCGTTATAGAACGTCGCCACCACCACTACCGGCATGTCAATATCCGGGAACAAATCCACCGGCATGCTGAAGAGGCTGACGACGCCCACGAGGGCGACCATCAGGCACAGCATGAGAATGAAATACGGGAATCGAAGCGCGAACTTCGGCACTACTGCTGGCCTCCGCCTCCGGAGTTTGCCCGCTCCGACATGTCGATCACGCCGCCGGTCTGAGGAGCCGTCTCCGACGCCGGAGTATCGGCGATGACCGGGGTCACCGCTTCATTCTCGGCATATTTCATCTGCGAGCCCAGGATGACACGATCACCAGGGTCCAGCCCCTTCTCGATCGAGACCAACTGACTGCCGCGGACGCCTGTCTGCACGTCGCGTGCATGTACACGATTATTAGCGTCGAGCACGTAGACCTGGCGCTGATCCCCGTTATGCAGCACCAGTGCGCCCACCGGGACCGTGGGCACACTGTCGGCATGAGCGAGCCGCATCTGCACATTGGCATACATGCCGGAGTCGATGGCCAGATCCTTATTCGGCACGTCGACTTCGGTCTCCATGGTGCGCGTCTCGAAGTTCAGGTCACGTGTAAAACGCACCACTTTGCCATCAAAGGAACGACCCAGCGCATCGACGTAAACCTTGATCGTGTCTCCAGGATGCACAAAGCGCACATAAGCCTCCGGAACGGGCAGGCGCAGGCGCATCACGCCGCTCTGCGCCAGCTTCACAATGGGCAGGTCCTGATTGTTGGAATTGATGCCCGACTGGATCAGCGCCCCTGTATCGGCGTAGCGCCAGATGATGATGCCGTCGAGCGGAGCAACGACTTTCGTATAGTCGGCGATCGCGCTCACGCGTTGATTGTCGGCCTTCGAGACCTCCAAACCCTTCTGAGCCGCATCTAATGCCGCTTTCGCCGCGTCGACATCGGCTTCTGAAGACAGATCCTTAGCCTGAGCGTCATCCAGCTCCTGCTGCGCGATCAGGCCGGGCTGGGCCTTCGCCGTATCGGCCAGGCGCTGGTAGTCGGCATGCAAAGCGGCGTGTGTCGATTGGGCACCCTGCACCTCATGCTGAGCGCGCCGGATCTCGTCGTTGCTGCGCGCCACCTCGGAGACTGTGCCCGCCAGTTGTGCCTGCAGTTCGGGGACTTCGAGCACCGCCAGGGTCTGCCCCTGATGCACGCGGTCGCCAATGTCGACGTAGATGTGGCGGATAAAGCCGGAAACCTTGGGGTGTACATCAATGACCTGATAGGGCTGGAACTGACCGGCCAGCGATAGCACCTGGTCGATGTTGCCTCGCTTGACGACCGCCACCTGCGCCGCAGGCGGCCCCGGCGCGGCCTCGACCTGCGAAGCGTCGCGATTATGCTCGTGCATGGCCACCAAAAGCACAACAACGCCGACCACGAGGACGGAGATTACAACCCAAAAGCGCTTACGCATATCCGGGAGTCACCTGCTTGTTCAAGTTAAGGGGCCGTCCGGGCACCAGCCGGAGCAAGAGGATCCGCGCCGGAATTATTCGCCGAGCCGGAGGGCTCACGGGCGATGGGCGCGGTAACTTAGATGGGTGCTAGCTGCGGAAGGGAGGAGGCCGGGTAAAGTTAGTTCGAAGAATGCCGCGTTGTGGCACGAGACGGGCATAACGCAAAGCTGGCCGACCGCGGAGAGTCTGCGACCACAGCCGTGCGCCCAGCAGCACCACAAACGCCAGCGCCAGGGTATTGAGCGCCACCGGCGGATGCGGCATTTCTGCCCGGCGGAGCTGGATCACAGGTACAGCACTGTGCTCTTTGCCGCTCAGCAGCTTGGCAGCGGGAATTCTGTGAGAAGGGGCATGTGGCGGATCATACAGCGAGAGCTTGTACTTCAGCCCCCAGACAAAGACACACACACCGAGTGCAACCAGCGCGAAGGCCAGCAGACGAACACCGCGGCGGCCGCCGAATACCGGCCGCGCAGCCTGCTGCATTGAATTGGAATGGGTGTGGGTCAAAACCTTGCTGCCATTGATGATGACACAGGGTTGGACGAAAGCACAACGCACAGCGTAAGCAGCCCCGCTCCAAAGCCATGTTTTCCGCGGCTTTACAATAGCCGCATGCGATCCGCTGAACTGGCGCGACTGCTCGCGGCCGAGCTGCGCGGCGATCCCGATCTCGAGATCACCGGAGTTTCGGGCATCGAAGAGGCTGGCCCCGGTCAGATTACCTTTGTCGCCAACCCCAAATACGCCGCACAGGCTCGGACGACTGGGGCGGCAGCCATTCTGGTGACCCCGGATTTCCCTGATGTTCCTGCCGCCACTCTGCGCCTCGCAAATCCCTATCTTGCCTTCGCCCGCGCGGTCGAACTGTTCTACCAGGCTCCGGCCTGGGCGCCGGGCATCGACAGGACAGCCGTAGTACATCCCACTGCGAAGGTCGGCGCCCGCGCTCATATCGGGGCCTGCGCGGTGATCGGCGAAAACGTCGTCATCGGCGACGACGCGGTCCTCCTCCCTCATGTCGTGATCTATCCCGGCGTCCGTATCGGTAACCGCTTTTTCGCCCACGCCCATGCGGTAGTACGCGAGTTTTGCCAGCTGGGAGACGACGTCCTGCTGCAGAACGGTGCCGTGGTGGGTTCTGATGGCTTCGGCTTTGCCAAAGACGAACATGGCCGCTGGCAGAAGATTCCGCAATCCGGGCCGACCATCGTCGGCGATCGCGTCGAGGTGCAAACCAACTCCTGCATCGACCGCGCCAGCGTGGGAGCGACCCGCATCGGCGACGGCGTCAAGATCGACAACCTGGTTCAGGTCGGCCACGGCTCCTCGGTGGGAGACAACACGCTGCTCTGCGCCCAGGTCGGGCTGGCCGGTTCGACGCATGTGGGCAGGAACGTCATCCTCGCGGGTCAGGTCGGCGTCGCCGGCCACTGCAACATCGGCGATGGTGTGGTTGCCATCGCTCAGGCTGGACTGCACGGCGACATTCCACCCGGAACTATGCTGGCCGGCTCGCCCGCCTTCGATCACAAACAGTGGCTGCGCGCCACAGCGCTCTTCAGCCGACTTCCTGACCTCTTTAAACAATTGCAGCGAAAAACGAAACGCGAAGAGTAAAGTAGAGAACAGCCGGAATTTGCGGTGCCCGACGCAGCAAAAGAGCCGCAAACCGCATCCAAACTTGTTCATGTCCACGAACGACCAGGATTCCTCCCTAACGCTCGTTCAGCCGCCGCAGCCTGCGCCGATTCGCGTGCTCCTGCTCGATGACCATCCGGAGAACCTGCTGCTGCGCTCGACCATCCTGCGCAAGTACGGGTACGTTACCGACACCGCCAGCACCATTGAGGAAGCCGAACGGCTGCTGGACGAAATCGACATCGCGGTTCTCGATTACCATCTCGGGGCCGGCAAATTTGGTACCGACGTAGCGGCGGACTTGCGCGAGCGCAGGCCGCAGGTGCCCATCATCATCCTCTCCGCCACGCTGGAGCGGCGCTTCGGCGGAGTGGAAGACATGCACCTGCTCAAGGGCTACAGTTCCATCGACGATCTGGTCACAGCGCTGCGCTCTTTCGAAGCTAAAAGGCGCGGAAAGCCGGTGGTGGTGGATGCACGCGACTTCTTCTACTCGCGCATCAATATGGCGATGGGCGATGACGTGGTGCTGGAGATCCTCGACGGCGAGGGCACCTGGCAATATGTAAATGAGACCTGCGCTCGCGTGATGGAGAAGCCGCGCGACTGGTTCCCAGGGCGCAACCTCTTCGAGGAGATGCCGGATCTGGCCGCCGACTGGGCGGACATCCTGCGCACCGTGGCTGAGACTCGAGAGACCTACATCGACCGCACCTTTCGCGGTGTACTGAATCTCCCGAATACCGGCAACCGCTGGGTATGGAATGTACTGGCCTTTCCCATCACCCTGCACAATCGCGAGACGGGCGTGGTGCTCACGGCGCGCGCACTCGAGCGCAAACCGCTGGTATGAGCGGCTGCGAGCAGGCGCATCTGTTGGTGGTACTCTGACCTCGCCAATGTGTACCGCAGCACGAACAATATCGGCTCTTACCGTTGCTACCCTCCTGACCGGTATGGCCGGCTGCCATTCTCCCTGGGTGCAAACGACGGTCGTTAACCAGCAGGATGCGCCGGTGAAGCTGGTCCAGGTCAGTTATCCGGGCGGCACCTTCGGCGTGCAGACCATCGCGGCCCACAGCAACTATCACTACCACTTCAGGATTCTGGGAACAGGCCAGATGAGCATTGACTTCACGGATGCGACTGGACAGGATCACACAGTGAAGGGGCCCGAGTTGCAGCCCGGCCAGGAAGGCCGGCTGGAGATCGACATCGACCCCAGGCAGACCGTTTCCTGGCAACCTCACTTAACCATGCATCGATAGTCGCCGTGAACTGTATGGATTGGTCCGGACACTTTGATCTCTTCTCTCGTCCCGACTGACCCTGACCCCGAACGGCTGTACTCCCGTCACTTCTGCGTGGCCGTTCGTCTGCTGTTTCTGGCAAACTGATTCAATCCAATTTCAGTCTGTGATTCTTGTGCGCGGGAGGCATGCCCGTGATTCGGGTGGAAAATTTGACCAAAACCTTCGACCAGTTCACCGCGGTCAAGGACATTTCGTTCGAAGTGAGTGCCGGCGAGATCTTCGCCTTTCTTGGCCCGAACGGCGCGGGAAAAACCACCACCATCAAAATGTTGACCACGCTGCTGCGGCCCACCAGCGGGCGCATTCATCTGGACGGCTTCGATCCCTGGGTGCGCCAGCGCGAAGCCCGGCAGCGCTTCGGCATCGTCTTCCAGGATCCCAGCCTCGACGGCGAGCAGACCGCGTACGAGAATATGGAGCTGCATGGAGTCCTCTACCACGTTCCCCATCGGGTGCGCGGCGAGCGCATCGAGACGCTGCTGCGCCTCTTCGAGTTGTGGGAGCGGCGTAACGACTACGTGAAGACCTTCTCCGGCGGCATGAAGCGCCGTCTCGAAATCGCCCGCGGATTCCTGCACACGCCGAAGATTCTTTTCCTCGACGAACCGACGCTTGGCCTCGACCCGCAGAGCCGCAATCAGCTCTGGACGCACGTGAAGTCCATCAACGAAAGCGAGAAGACCACCGTCTTCCTGACCACGCACTACATGGACGAGGCCGATCGCGTCGCCCATCGCATCGCGATCATGGATCACGGTGCGATCGTGGCCATCGGCACATCGGCGGAACTGAAAGCGCAAACGAATACCGATTCCCTGGAAAACGCCTTTTTGGCCCTCACCGGAACCTCGCTGCGCGATGAGAGCGCCAGCGCGACCGATAACCTGCGCCGCTTTGCGCAGATGTGGAACCGAAGGTAAGGAGAAGCGAATGGGCGCGATCTACATCATGTGGCTGCGCGAGCTGAAGCGCTACTTCCGCTCGCGGGCGCAGATTATCGTCTCGCTGGGCCAGCCGGCGCTGTATCTGCTGGCCCTCGGCTACGGCTTCGGGCCGGTCTTCGCCAAAGCCGGCGCCGGCAATTACCTCGAATTTATGGCACCGGGCGTCATGGGAATGACGGTACTCTTCAGCTCCGTTTTCTCGGGCATGGCCATGCTGTGGGATCGCCAGTTCGGTTTCCTCAAGGAGACTCTGGTGGCCCCGGTGCCGCGCCTGCACATCATGCTGGGCCGCACCCTGGGCGGCGCCACCGTCGCTGTCTTTCAGGGACTGCTGATCCTCGTCGTCTGCCTCATCGCCGGCTTTCGACCCCATGGATGGCTCGCTATACCGGCCTCGTTCGTCTTCGTGGCCATGATCGCTATCGTCTTCGCGGCCCTCGGCGCATCGCTCGGCTCCGTGATCCAGGACATGCAGGGATTCCAGCTGCTGATGAACTTCCTGGTGCTGCCCATCTTCTTTCTCTCCGGAGCCCTCTACCCCCTCACCAATCTGCCCCGCGTTCTCACCTGGATCACCCATGTCGACCCGCTTTCCTATGGGATTGACGGCCTGCGCGGAGTGCTGATCGGCAGCTGGCAGTTCACCTTTTCGCTCGACGTGGCCATCCTGGCGGTGCTGGCCGCCGCCTTCCTGTCGGTCAGCGCCTGGCTGTTTTCGAGGATTCAGGTATAAGAATTCCAGCAGAAATCAGCAACAAAAACTTCGGCAGAAATCCGGAGAGTAAGAAATGCGTCAGAATTTCAGCACCAGACAGGTTCTACAGAATTCAGCAGTGAGGATGAAAAAACGTACGTGAAAGCAATTGATCGGACCTTCGGCTGTTTGCTCGCGGTTGGGGGTGTTCTGCATGGCGTCGGCACCTGGGCCGCCTACCACACCCAGCCCATGGCGCTGCTCTGGGCTTTTTCGGCTTCCTTTGCCGTCTTGCTGCTGGCCGCGGTTAATCTGCTCCGTACCAGCCGGCCCGCTGATCGCACGTTGGCGTGGGTGAGCTTTGCCGGTTGCCTCGTCTGGATCGGCTTCGTCGTTTGGTTCGGCATCCTGATCGGCAACATGCTCGACTTCCGGCCGTTGATTCACCTGGTGTTAACCACAGTTCTGGCAGTGTTCAGCCTCCGAGCCGCCCTGCGCCCGAGAGCGGCCTGATGGTGCCAGGCGTATGCCGGATACGCCCCTGTTTGCATCCAGTGATTAGGGAAATTCCCCGGACCGGCAGCCCTCGTGCAACCCCGGCGGTGCTTTTCCGCTTCTGGTAACGTGATATTCAGGCAATGACACATCTTCTTTTCGTCGCAGCCATCGTTTACTTCCAGGACGCCACTTCGTCTGCCCCGCCCGTGAATAACGGCAGCGCCATCGTGGAAATGATCCAGAACAGCGGCGCGGTCGCCATGACCGTGCTGGGCGTGTTACTGGTGGCCAGCCTGTTCTCCTGGGCGATCATCATTGGCAAATGGAGCAGCTTCCGCCGCGCGCGCATGCAGAGCAAGCGCTTCCTGCGCGCCTTCCGCAAGGCCAACCGGCTGCAGGAGATCGCCGCGGTCAGCGAGCAGTTCAAGCCCAGTCCCCTGGTCAGCGTTTTCGATGAGATTTACGAGACCTACCGGCGCCAGACCGGGGGTTACGGCCCGGCGCGCAATATCACCGCGCTGGAACGCGCCGCCCAGACCGCTTCCAGCGAAACGCTCACGGCTATGGAGGATCGCCTGACCTGGCTGGCCAGTATCGGCGCGATCTCGCCGTTTATCGGACTGTTCGGCACTATTATGGGCATTGTGGACGCCTTCCATGGGCTCGGTACTGAAGGCACCGCGACCTTGCGCGCCGTCGCCCCGGGCGTGTCTGAAGCGCTGATCACCACCGCTGCCGGCCTGCTGGTCGCTATTCCCGCCGTCATCGCCTACAACCAGTTCACTGCCCGCTGCCGCGACTTTGGGGCGCGCATGGACGACTTCGCCCGCGAGATGCTCAACAGCATGGAAGAAGCAGCGCTCGGCCCTGATCAGGATCCGGTGGAAAGGGAATCTGCCCGTGGCCTTCACAAGTAGGAGCGGTCATACCCAGACCGCGCTGGCGGAAATCAACATCACGCCGCTGGTCGACGTGGTGCTGGTGCTGCTGGTGATCTTTATGCTGACGGCCCCTGTACTGCAGTCCGGCATTCAGGTCGCCGTACCCAAGACCAAAACGGTTCGCGAGATCACCGAGCAGCGTACGGTCGTCACCATCGACAAGGACCAGCAGGTCTTCCTGAACGACAAGCCGATCAACCTGAACGATCTGCCCAACATCCTGCGCTCGCAGAACACCGACACAACGCACCAGGTCATCTATCTGCGCGCCGACGAGAAGGTTTCCTTCGGCGCTTTCGCAACGGTGATGGATGCCGTCAAGCAGTCCGGCATCACAAACGTCAGCATCGTGACCCAGCCTGCCGAGGCGCCCAAGGGCCGCTAGTTTTCTCTGCCTGAGGGCCGCCTGGCTTTTTGTATCAGGGCTCGACTTCAGTCGTGCCGCAGATCGCGCAAGATCAACGGGGCTTTAGCCCCTGAGGCCTACCCCGGGCCCTTCGACAATATGAATCCCCCTCACTTGCTGGTGATCATGCGCACGTAGTCGTACCAGAACTGCACGCCCTTCCAGAACGACACCTCCGGCAGCCGCTCGTCCTTGCCGTGCGCGCGCACATCGTTGGTCTCCAGCTCGATCGCCGACCAGTTGTAGCTGGGGATGCCGGCCGCGTTGGTATAAACGCTGTCCGAAGCGCCGGCTGCCATATCCGGCACCACCGGCGTGCCTGGCCAGTAGACCGCCACCAGCTTCTCCAGCGGCCCCATCACGGCGGCCTGTAGCGCTACAGGGGGCAGCGCCTTTGCATCCGGTGCCGACGCGTGAATATCGCCCTGATTGTCGACGTAGTTCACCGTAATCTTCGCATCGGCGATCACCCGAATCAGCTCCTGCCGCACCTCTTCGCGCGAGTGTCCGGGCAGAATGCGGCAGTTCACGTTGGCCTGCGCCATCTGCGGCAGCGCGTTGTTGGCGTGGCCGCCCAGCAGCCGAGTGGCGACACAGGTCGTGTGCATCACCGAATTCCACTCCGGATTGGTGGAGAGACGCGCGATAGCCGCCTCATCAGGAGGCGTGGCCAGCATGGCGCGCATGTCCGCAGCGTTCTGGCCCTGCTCCATCGTGCTCAGCTTCTCAAAATAGGCACGAGTAATGGCATTCAGCTCGAAGGGAAAGTGGTAGTTCTGGAGCCTCTGAAGCCCATCCGCCAGGTGGTAGATGGCGTTGTCCGGGACCGGCAGCGAGCTGTGGCCACCGGGGTTCGTGACAATGAGCTGGTAATCGGCATAGAGCTTTTCGCTCGCGTCCACATCGGCGGTGATGGGCTTGCCATTCTGCAAATCAACGCCGCCGCCATCGGGATTGAACGCGAAGGCTGCATGCACCAGATCCGGATGGTTCTTCAGCAGCCAGTCCACGCCATTGGACTTCCCTCCTTCTTCATCCGCGGTCAGCGCGAGGATCAGGTCGCGGTCCGGGTGAAAGCCCTCCTTGTGCAGCCGCAGAAACGTCGTGACGAGGATGGCGTCGCAGTCCTTCATATCCTGCGTGCCCCGGCCGTAGTAGTATCCGCCCTTCTCGATGAACTGGAACGGGTCGGTGGTCCAGTCCTCGCGCCGCGCTTCCACCACATCGAGATGGCCGATGAACAGGATGGGCGGTTGCGCACCTGTGCCGCGGTAGCGCACCACCAGGTTCTCTTTGCGGTCGTTAGGACCGCCCAGGTAAATGTCGCTGGCCGGAAAGCCGGCATCGAGAAAGCGCTGCTGCATGGCTTTCGACGCCGCGGTGACGCTGCCTGCCGAATCGGTGGTGTTGATCTCGATCAGCTGCCGAAAGATGCCGAGGGCCAGTTGCTTCGTCGCAGGATCGGGAGGAGTCCACTGCGGGGCGGTTTGGGCCAGCGCGCAGGGCGCGGCCAGCGAGGCGAGAGCAAAAATGCCGGCGATGCAACGACGCATAAGGGAGATGGCTCCTGCGGTAGGTGAAAGGACAAGGTATCAGATAGAGGGATTGCACAGCGGCTGTTGTGAAGCGCGATATCGGGAGGACCAAACGCGCGAGAAACGTCCGAAGTGGCGGAGCACTGCGCATTTTGCGTAAGCTGATCCCGGTAGCGAATGTTCTGATGGAGGAACTGTGAACGGCAGAAAGTGGATGGGTATGCCGGTGGGAATGATGGCCGGATGCATGATGATCGGCACCGCGATGGCACAACCAGCGGCGACAGCGCAGGCAGGATTCGTGAACACGCTGATGCCGCAGCCCGCGCAGCTCACGCAGAACAGTGGCCGGCTGGCGATTGCACCGGGGTTCGCTGCCAGCACGGACAAATCCCATGACGACCGCCTCGATGGCGCCATCCAGTGGGCTATGCAGCGGCTCAGCATCGAGACCGGCATCGTGATCCAGGAAGGTCAGGCGGGCAGCAATGGCGCGCTGGTGGTCTCGGTTGATGGCCCGGGTGAAGCCGTGCAGGGCGTCGACGAAGACGAATCGTATTCGCTCGAGATCACGGGCCAGAGCGCTCATCTGCATGCGGCCACCGATGTGGGGGCGATGCGCGGCCTCGAAACCGTGCTGCAGCTGGTGCAGTCCGACGGCCAGGGCTTCTGGCTGCCCGCCGTGAGCATCAACGACTCACCACGCTTCCGCTGGCGCGGACTGATGATCGACTGCTCCCGCCACTTCGAGCCGGTGGGCGTTATTGAGCGCACGCTCGACGGCATGGCTGCCGTGAAGATGAACGTCTTCCACTGGCACCTGAGCGACGACCAGGGTTTCCGCATCGAGAGTAAGGTCTTTCCCAAGCTGACGGAGATGGGCTCCGACGGCCAGTTCTACACCCAGGAGCAGGCGAAGGAAGTGGTGGCCTACGCGCGCGGCCTTGGTATCCGCGTCGTCCCCGAGTTCGATATGCCCGGCCACAGCACCTCTTGGGCCGTCGGGTATCCGGAACTGGCCAGCGCGCAGGGACCGTTTTCGATTGCACGGAATTTCGGTGTCCTCGACGTGGTGATGGACCCCACGAAGGAGAGCACCTACGCTTTCCTCGATAAATTTGTCGCCGAGATGGCTACGATTTTCCCCGATGCCTACATGCACATCGGCGGCGATGAGAACAACGGCGTCGAATGGAAGAACAATCCGCGTATTCAGGAGTTCATGCAGAAGCACAACCTGAAGGACACGGCGGCTCTGCAGGCATATTTCAATCAGCGGCTGTTACCCATTCTCACCAAACACGGCAAAAAGATGATCGGCTGGGATGAGGTGTTGACCCCCGGCCTTCCCAAAGATGTGATGGTGCAGTCGTGGCGGGGCTTCGATTCGCTGGCAGCAGGCGCCAGGCAGGGATATGCCGGCATCCTCTCTGCCGGCTACTATCTCGATCACATGGATACCGCAGCCCAGCATTATCGCGTCGATCCTATTCCGGCTCACAGCGATCTGACACCCGATCAGGCAGCACGCATCCTCGGCGGCGAGGCCTGCATGTGGAGCGAATACGTCGACCCCAAGGTGATTGACTCGCGTATCTGGCCGCGCACCGCGGCCATTGCCGAACGGCTGTGGTCACCGCAGTCGGTGAACAATGTGGACGACATGTACCGGCGCCTGTGGGTTGAGTCACTTCGGCTCGAAGCACTGGGCCTGACGCACATCTCGCAGGAGAATGTGAGCCTGCGTGCTCTGGCCGGAACCGAGGACATTGCGCCGCTGCAGACTCTGGCCACGGTGCTGGAGCCGGTCATCTTTGATGTGCGCGGCCAATGGTCGGAGCATCACGGCATCACTACTCTGGCTCCCATGGATCACCTGCTCGACGCGCTGCCTCCCGACCCTCCTTCGCGCCACGATTTTGCAGAGCTGGTCAGCACGTATCTGCAGGATCCGGTCGCGCATCCGGGAGAGCAGGCGGCCCTCTCCTCGATGTTCCGCTCGTGGACCGCGGCGGAGCCGGAGTTGCTGGAGCTGATGACGGGCTCGCCGCTGCTGGCCGAAGGGATGGAGCGTGCTGAACAGTTGCCGCAACTCGGCGTGATGGGCATGCAGGCGATCTCCTATCTCTCATCGGGCGTGCCCGCGCCCGCAGGCTGGAAGGCGCAGCAATTGGCCATCCTCGATCAGGCCGAGCAGCCGGTGGCGCTGACACGCTTCACCGTGCTCAAGCCGCTGCGTGATCTGGTGAATGAGGTGAAGTGAAGCGCGAGGCAGGGTTTAGGGATTACGGGTTAGGGGCCAGGAGTCAGGCTGTATGGGTATCAGTGCAAAGGTGACCGCAACCTTCCCTAATCCCTACGCCCTAATCCCTACACCCTGTTCTAAACTATCCATCCGCCGCCGACCACTTCATCGTCGTCGTAGAAGACGGCGGCCTGGCCGGGAGTGACGGCGCGCTGCGGCTCGTCGAAGATGGCTTCAACTGCGTCTGGGCCTGCGTTGCGGATCGTTGCCCACGCCGGCTCGTGGCGGTGGCGAATCTTGGCGCGCACCCGCATCTCGCCTTCGAGGTGCGGAACCGAGATCCAGTTCAGATCGCGCGCGCGCAGCGTCTTCGTCGTCGCCTCGGCATCCTGTCCGACCGTCACGCGATGACTGGCGTTGTCGATCTGGATCACGTAGAGCGGATCGTGTGACGCAACCCCCAGGCCCTTGCGCTGGCCGATGGTGAAGTTGTGAATGCCGCCATGGCGTCCAATCACTTCGCCCGCCGTCGAAACCAGTTCGCCCGCCGTGTCGGGGATCTCCTCGCCCTGCTCATTGAGGTAGGCCGAGATAAAGCGCTTGTAATCGCCGCCGGGAATAAAACAGATCTCCTGCGAATCGGGCTTCACGGCGATCGCGAGGCCGTGCTGTGCGGCGATCTCGCGCACTTCCGCCTTGCGATAGCCCCCGAGCGGGAACAGCGTGCGCGCCAGCTGCTCCTGCGTCAGCCCAAAGAGGAAGTACGTCTGGTCCTTGGCCTGGTCGGCGGGGCGGCTGAGAATCCAGCGATCGCGCATCGGGTCATACTCGTTGCGTGCGTAATGGCCGGTGGCGATGCGATCGGCACCGATCTGGCGTGCGCGCACCAGCAGCTGATCGAACTTCAGGTGGTTGTTGCAGAGCGAGCAGGGGATAGGCGTGCGGCCGTTCAGATACTCGCGCACGAAGGGACGAACCACGTCCTCCTCGAAGCGCTCCTCCTCATTGACCACGTAATACGGAATGTCCAGCGACTCGGCAACGCGCCGCGCGTCATAGACGTCATCGAGCGAGCAGCAGCGGCCGGTCACCTGCTCCGGCATGCCCTCCTTGCCCGCGAGGCGGCGCTGGTTCCAAAGCTGCAGCGTGAGCCCGACCAGCTCATAGCCCTCGGCGCGCAGCATGGCCGCGACCGTCGAGGAATCGACGCCGCCGGACATGGCTACCGCGATGGTGTTGTTGTAGGGCATAACCGCTCTCTACCAGTATCTCAAAGGCAGCGAAGAAGCGGTTAGCTAAGAGCCGGTCAGCTAGAGGCGGTCAGCTTTAAACCGGTTAGCGGTTTTTGTTTGTGCTCTGCGCCCTGCTCTCTGAAGGCTAACGCCCTATACCCTGTCCGCTACACCCTCTACCCCGTACTCCGTTACTGATTCACTCCGCTGGCGAGGAATCCTCCATCCACCACCAATACCTGGCCGGTGACAAACGATGCGGCGTCGGAAGCCAGATAGACCGCTGCCCCGACCAGCTCCTCCGTCTTGCCGAAACGGCCCATCGGTGTGCGCATCAGCAGTTCCTTGCCGCGCGGCGTGTTGTCCAGCAAATCGGCATTCAGCGCGGTGCGGAAGACGCCCGGGGCGATGGCATTCACCACCACGCCCTTCTTCGACCACTCCACCGCGAGCGAGCGCGTAAGCGAAGCAACGGCCGCCTTGCTGGCCGCGTAAGCCGCCACTTCGCTGAGTGCGACAAAGGAATTCAGCGAAGCAATGTTGATGATGCGGCCGTAGCCGCGCTCCTGCATGTGCGCGCCGAAGACCTGGCAGGCGCGCAGCGTCCCGGTGAGGTTGGTGTCGATGATGTCCCGCCACTCCTCTTCCGGGAAGGTGAGCGTGGGCGCGCGCTTGATCTTGCCCGCACAGTTTACCAGGATATCCACCTTGCCGAAGCGTTCCAGGGTTGCGGCGAGCAGCCGCTCCAGCGAGCCGCGGTCCTGCATATCGCAGACCTGCCGCAGCGTTTGCCGGCCGCGGGCTTCGATCTCCACCGCAGTTTCATCGACCTGCTGCTGGCGGCGCGCTGAGGCCACCGCATCGGCCCCTGCTTCAGCGAATCCGAGGCTGATGGCGCGGCCAATGCCGGAGGTTCCTCCCACGACAACCGCGATCTTGCCGTTGAGTCCCAGCGATGCGAGCGTCATCGTGCCTCCGCGTGGGCCAGCTGCGCAGCCGGCGCCGGTTTGCCCAGGAACACCGGAGCGATGTGGCGGTCGAAGAGGTTTTCCGTCACATTCTTCGCAATAATTGCTTCGTTAGCCTCGACCAGATCGAGGTAGCGCCTCCCCATCTTCGCGGCGACCTTAAAGCCGACGTGCAGAAGCTGGCGGAAGCTGCTGTTGTAGGCCTCGGCGTTGGGATCGTGGCGCAGCGCCGAGGTGAACTGGCGTGACGACCACCCGGCCACGGCTGCCGGATCGGGCAGCTTCGCGGGATCGATGTCGATCACCGTCGCATAGGGAGCGCACAGCTCCTCGCGATGCGCCCAGGCTTCGGCATAAATCTCCTTCGCCAGCGCCAGACCCTCGCCCCCCGCTTCTGCCAGCCCGATCACCTCCTCCAGCCACGTGGTGCCCGCTGTCTTCAGGTGCACACCTGAGTCTTTGGTCGCCTCGTAGATGGCGGAGTAGATCGAGAACTTGTCGCTGCCGGAGTGGACGCTCAGTTTCAGGTTGCGCGGCAGCCCGAAGCTGTGCACAGCCCAGGCAATAGCGGCGACGTCGAGCCGGATCTCGCGCTGGAACTGCGCCACATCGCCCACGTAATCGACGCCCTTGTTGAAGCGGCCCGTGAATTTGGGCGCGATGGTCTGGATGGGAATGCCTTCATCGGCAATCGCCGCCAGAATGATGAGCAGCTCCGCTGGCGTCTGCGCGGAGTCGGTTTCGTCCATCGAGATTTCCGGAACGAAGTTGCCCTTCCCTTTGACGGCTTCAATCTTCCGGTAAACCTGCCCGGCCTCCTGCACCGCGAACAGAAACTTCTCCGCCGTCGAGCGCAGCAGCTCCGGAGTAATGTCGAAGGCCTCGTCCACACCCGCCAGGCGAAGGGTGCCCTCTAAACTCGAGCGGCGCTTCACGAAAGCCTCGATCGCGTCCGGCGGCGCCGCTTTCCCGATCGCGTCCGCAACGTCGATGGTGTAGAAGTCACAGGAGCCAAGAAAGCGATCGACCGTGGTCAGGTTGATGTGGTCGGCATCGCAGAAATAGGGCTTCTTCCAGCCCAGCTCCTGCACCGCCGCATCGGCCGCCACCCGCGTGGAAGCCGGTTCGGAGCCGATGATGTTGTGCTCACGATTCGATTTGTTCCAGACCGGGATTACTTCAACCCCTGCCTGCATCGCCAGCATGCATGCCTGCAGCTGGGCTTTGGCCTGATGGGCGAAGCGGTCGCCCACCCCAAGCGAAAATTTCCCGAGTTCCTGTGTCTGGGTCGTCATAGAGTCCTCAATCCTGAAAGCGGTCGCGGCGGGCCCACAGGCCCAGCCCTGGATTTGCGACGAAGAAAATCTCTTCGCCGTCGACGGTGTTGAAGCCATGCGCAAGCCGCGCCGGATCATAGCGGCGCAGCATCTCGGCCAGGTCGCCGTAAGCGAACCCTGCTCCCTCCACCTCTTCGCGCGTCAGATGGCCCGGGCACCAGGTGATTTTGAAGCGGCCTTCCGACGAGCCGTGGATCAGGTGCGAGGCCGCGCCCAACTCCGCAGCCAGATCAGGATTGGCATCGACCGCGGCCAGCGTTGCCGGCGTGCCCCGGTAGCCATATTTGCGAATCAGCTTGTCGATGGTGCGGTCCTCGCCGAACTCCCGCACCGCCGGCCCGAGGATAATCAACTCCGCGCCGTCGGCCAGCGCCATGCGGGTGCGATAGACGGCCTTGTTGCCAATCCAGGTGCTGTGAAATTCCTGCGGATCGAGATAGACCACCGCCTTGCGCAGCGGCCGGTCGAGCATCTCGAAATTCACCTTCAGGCTCAGCTCGGCAGCGCGGTGAAAGCACTCCACATCGTTGCCCGCAAATAGGCCGCGTGTCGCCAGGCCGCCTTCGGCCCCACGCCCCACCACCGTGTGCACGTACACGATAGGCAGGTCGCGCAGGAAATGATCCGAGGCATAATTCAGCACCCGGCGCACCGGATTATCGGCGCGGCCCATGATCCTCTCCATGCCGTAGACAGCGCCCAGGTAGTGACTGCGATTGATGCCCTCGCGTCCGCCCGTGCCCACCAGGATGTTCTTGTTGTAGTTGGCCATCCCGATCACTTCGTGGGGCACCACCTGGCCGAGCGAAAGAATCAGATCGAAGCCGCCGTGGAGGAGCAGCCGGTTCACCTGCGCCGGCCAGGGGAAATTCAGCTTCCCTTCCGACTGCTCGCGGATGAACTCCGCAGGCACTTCCCCTACGGTTTCGATATCCGTCCGCCAGTTGTGGATTTGAAACAGCGACTGCGGCACATCGCCGAACATGCGGGCGAGATGCTCCGGCGGCATCACGGCATGGGTGCCCAGCGCCGGCAACACCGCCAGCAGGCGATCGCCGTAATACTCCCACGCATACTGCGTCAGAGTTCCGGCCTGGGAGTGCAGGCGCGTGATATCCGGAGGAATGACCAGCACGCGGCGACGGTCGCCAAGCCGGTCCAGTACGGAAAAGAGCAGCGACCTCAGCTCGGCAGGCGCGATTTCCGTCTGCGGGCCGCCATGGGAGAGAAACAGGCTCATGCGACAAACTCCACTTTGCGCAGCCCCGGCGCCAGCAGCACGATGATGCCCAGGGCCAGCAGGTAAACGCTGGAAGCAAGAATAAACAGGCTGACGTAGCTGCGCGTGATTTGCAGAATCCAGCCGGCGCTGGCCGCCAGCAGCATACCGCCCACCGATCCCGCGCAGGCGCCGATGCCCACCACCGCACCCACCGTGCTTTTGGGGAACATATCGGAGGTAGTCGTAAACAGATTCGCCGACCATCCCTGATGGGCGGCGGTAGCGAGGCTCAGCAGCGCAATAGCCACCCACTCCGAATGAAGGCTGCCCGCGGTAAAGATGGGCAGGATGGCGCAGGCGCACACCAGCATGGCGGCCAGCCGCGCCTTCTCCGCAGAAAGGCCCATCCGGCGGAACGGTGCCGGCAGCCAGCCTCCGCCGACGCTGCCTACGGAGGAGGTGGTGTAGACGATGATCAGCGGCAGCCCCAGGCCGGAAAGATGCAGGTGGAAGCGGCTGCTGAAATACGACGGCAGCCAGAAGAGAAAAAACCACCAGATGGGGTCGGTGAGAAATTTGCCGATGGCAAAGGCCCAGGTCTGCCGGTAACTGAGCAGACGCAGCCAGGGAACGTTCGGCCCCAGCTGTTCGGCAGCTTCCTCGTAGATGTGGCGCAGTTCCATGCCGGTCAGCGTCGGATGATCCGCCGGTTTGCGGTAGTTCCGGTACCACCACAGGATCCACAGCAGGCTGAAAAAGCCGGTGACCAGAAACGCCGCCCGCCAGCTGTAGTGCAGCGCCACCCACGGCACGATAAGCGGAGCCAGCACCGCACCCACGTTGGCGCCGGAGTTGAAGATACCGGTGGCGAGCGACCGCTCCCGCTGCGGAAACCACTCCGCTACGGTCTTGATCGCCGCGGGAAAATTGCCGGACTCTCCCAGCCCCAGGCAGAAGCGCGCGATGCCAAATTCAAATGCGCTGGCTGCCAGCGCGTGGCCCATCGCCGACAGGCTCCACAGAGCCATGAACAGGCAGTATCCAATGCGCGTACCGAGGCGGTCGATCAGCCGCCCCGCTCCTACCACTCCGATGGCATACGCCAGCTGGAAGGCGAAAACGATATAGCCGTAGTTGACTTCAGTGAGGCCGATGCTGTGCGCCAGGGTCGGCTTGAGAATGGCGATGACCTGGCGATCCATGTAGTTGATCGAGGTCGCCGCAAAGAGCATGGCGCAGATCGTCCAGCGCACATGCCCGAGACGGAATTTCTCTGTCGGGTCAGACCCGTTCACCTGCTGCACGGCAATGCCAGCTTCTTTCATCTGTGGTTAAGTTTTCCTTAGAGCCGGTATGCCTTGCGGACCAGGTTGTAAGTGAGGTCGCGTGCCACTTCGACCGCTTCGTCTTCCTCCAGACGATGCTCGGCGACCAGCCGCGCCAGGTATGCGCAGTCGACGCGCCGCGCAACGTCGTGGCGCGCTGGAATCGAAAGGAAGGCGCGCGTGTCGTCATTGAAGCCCACCGTATTGTAAAAACCCGCCGTCTCCGTCACCAGTTCGCGGAAGCGCAGCATGCCCTCCGGGCTGTCGAAGAACCACCACGGCGGTCCCAGGCGCAGGCAGGGATAGTGTCCGGCCAGCGGCGCCAGTTCCCTTCCGTAAGCCGTCTCGTCGAGGGTGAACAGGATGAAGGTGAAGTTCTTCTCGTTGCCGAAGCGATCCAGCAGCGGCTCCAGCGCGTGCACGTAATCCGTTGCCGTTGGAATATCGGCCCCCACATCCCGGCCGTAGCGCTCGAAGAGCCGCCGATTGTGGTTGCGGTACGAGCCGGGGTGAAGCTGCATCACCAGCCCGTCTTCCACGCTCATGCGCGCCATTTCGGTCAGCATCTGCGCCCGGAAAAGCTCCTTCTGCTGCGCACTGGCACGGCCCGCCAGCACCTCGTCAAAGAGCCGCGCAGCCTCGGCGTGCGGCAGGTTCGCCGTCCGTGCGCTGGGATGTCCATGATCGGTAGCCGTGCAGCCCAGCTTTTTGAAACGCTGGCGGGTGGAGGCCAAGGCCTGCAGGTAGCCGGCCCAGCTCCCCGTGTCCTCACCCGCCTGCTGCCCGAGCTTCGCCACATTTTCGCGGAAGCCCGTAAAGTCCGGATCGACCACCGAATCAGGCCGGAACGTCGGGATGATGCGCGCCTTCCAGCCCGAATCCCGGATCGCCGCATGATCGGCCAGCGAGTCCAGCGGCGAATCGGTCGTCGCCAGCACCTCCAGCCGAAAACGCTCGTAAAGCGCGCGCGGCAGGAACTCCGGCGTGCGCAGGCGCTCGGAGATGACGTCGAAGTAAAGGTCGGCCGTCGCCGCAGAAAGCCGCTCCTCCAGGCCGAACAGCTCGCGGAAGGCGTAATCGAGCCACATGCGGGTCGGCGTTCCGCGGAAGAGAAAATAGTTCTCGGCAAAGATGCGCCAGACGCGCCGCGGATCCTTCAGCTCTTCGACGCCAATTTCCAGATCCTCCAGCGAAATGCCCTGGCTGTACAGCATCCGGTAGATGTAGTGGTCGGGCTGCACGAAGAGCTTCGCAGGATCGGGAAAGGTCTGGTTGCGCGCGAACCAGGCGGCCTGCGTATGTCCATGGGGACTGACCAGGGGCAGATCGCGAATTTCCGCATAGAGACGCCGGGCAATGCCGCGCATCGCAGGATCGGCAGGAAAGAGCCGGTCGCCGTGGAGGAGAGTGGCGGCGCTCGCAGACATGGCGGTATTGCCTCCTGAGGAATGGTTGCGATCGTACCCGGCAGAGGTCCGACCACCAGAATACACCGCGCTCTCCGCGGCAACAGTGTTAGCTTGTTGGAGAAACAAAACTAAGAAGCCCCGGGCCCGGCAGAGTTTGCGCGCCGGCGTTCCGGTGGTCCGGGGAACGCCCATGCCTAAGGCTGACACGCATCTGACGATGCGAGTCGTCGACCACATTCGAACCATGATTGAGAACGGCAGCCTGCAGCCGGGTGACAAGATTCCCCCCGAGCGGGAGTTTGCCCGCAAGCTGCATATCAGCCGCGCCAGCCTGCGCACCGGCATCGGCTACCTGGCCGCCATGGGAGTTATGGATGTGCGCCATGGCGTGGGAACCTTTGTCGCCGCCGGGCCTCCGGAGATCGGCAAATCTTCCCTCCGAATGCTGGGTGCGCTGCACGGATTTCAGTCCTGGCAGATGTTTGAAGCCCGCCGTATCCTGGAGGGCGAGTTGGCTGCGCTGGCTGCTGAGCGTGGCCACGAGAGTCACTTCGCCGCCATGGAGGAGGAATTGGCCGAGATGTCCGCCAGCCTCGAGAATCCCATGGAATACCTGATCCACGACATCCGCTACCATCGGCTGATCGCCAAGGCGTCCGGCAATCCGATCCTCGCCGCGCTCATGGAGACCATCACGTCCGCGCTCTACGACGAGCGGCGCAAGACGGCAGAGCGCTCCCGCAACCTGCGCGAAGCAGTTCAATCGCATCAGGAGATTTACCGCGCGATTCGTTCCCGCGATCCGAACCAGGCTCGTGCGCGCATGGAGCGCCACCTGACCCTGGCCCAGTCGGCGCAGGATCTCGAACTTGCGGGAGATGGAAGACCTTCGATAGAAGTGCCGGCTGCAGCCGATGCTGCCCAGACCAGCTGACCAGGTTTGAACCGCAGAGCTAGGAGCCGGTTCGTGAGGTGCGGCCGAGAACGCGCGCCGGACGGACCGGCTTCTTCTGCTGAGCCTTGACCAGCTTGGGCACCGGCGTCTCTTCCAACCCGGAGCGGCGATCCATCCACTCATCCAGGCGCGACTTGCGGAAGCGCCAGCGGTTGCCCAGCCGGAAAGCGGGAATAAACCCGGTCGCCGCATAGCGATAAAGGCTGTCGGCGCTGATGCCCAGGTAATCGGCTGCCTGGCGGATGTCCATGACTTCGCGGATTTCGGCGGATGGGGCGACGGGCGCTTTCATGGTTCCTCCCTCGAACCGGGGCACGGGATTGTTTTTATACCATACGGTGCCCAGCCGGGGGAACAATCATCACGAGGAGTAATCCGGGGGGATACGGGATATAACCCCCACCCGGCCAATCTCTGAGAATCAGCCGAGTGGGGCGAATAGTTAAAGTTTCGGTTCAAGAGAGCTGATGATCGAGAGAAAGCTGTCGTCGACCGTGCGGTTTTTGGAGATGGCTTCCGCCAACGGAATGTCCTCGATTTTGGTTCCGTGCAGTACGACCAGGCGCCCGAACTTGCCCTGATGGACCAGATCGATGGCGGCGAGGCCATAGCGGGTGGCGAGCATGCGGTCGTAAGCAGTTGGTGTGCCGCCGCGCTGTGTATGACCCAGCGTCACGGAACGGGTTTCATAGCCGGTGCGCTCCTCGATCTCCTCGGCCAAGTGATCCGCGATGCCCTTAAGAATGGGGTGGCCGAAGGAGTCCAGCTTGCTGCCCTTCACTGCCTGGGCGCTGGAGTTCGGAAGCTTCGCGCCTTCGGCGACGACGACAATTCCGTATTTCTTATCGCCCTCGTAGTTGTGCTTCAGGATGGCGCAGACATGGTCGAGGTCGATGGGCTTTTCGGGGACCAGGATAGCGTGCGCGCCGCCGGCAACGCCTGCGGTGAGCGCGATCCATCCTGCGTCGCGTCCCATCACTTCGCAGACAATGACGCGCTCGTGCGACTCGGCTGTGGTGTGCAGGCGGTCGATCGCCTCGGTAGCGATCATGACCGCCGTATCGAAGCCGAAGCAGACGTCGGTGCCGTTTAGGTCGTTGTCGATGGTCTTGGGAACACCCACGCCGGGCACACCCGCCTGGATCAGGGCGTTGGTGACCGACTGTGTGTCGTCGCCGCCAATCGCGATCAGAGCGTCCAGTTTGTTGGCCTTGAGCACCTGAACGCACTTTTCGATGCCGCCTTCGATCTTGCGCACGTTGGTGCGCGAGGTGCGCAGGATGGTGCCTCCGAGGTGCAGGATGCCGTCCACTTTTTCGAGGGTGAGAGGGACGGTTTTGTTCTCGAGCACACCGCGCCAGCCTTCGAGGAAGCCGACGAACTCGTCTCCGTAATAGCTGATGCCCTTCTTCACCGCCGCATGGATGACGGCATTCAGACCTGGGCAGTCTCCGCCGCCCGTCAACACACCGATTCTCATCGCTACAAATCTCCCTGGTTTGAAATTTTGGAAATGCCCCGGAAAACCGCCTTCGGGAAATGGACAGGGCCCCGTTGTGGAGCCGACCAGATACTCTTTGCAGACCTCTGCTTGGTCTCACGCTGATGATACTGGCCGCCGGAAGGCGATTTCAAATTACCAACGGGTACAGCGCGCGTAGTGCGGGGAAGCTGGCATGGAATGTTCATTCGTGCCGCCGGACAGGGCCGTTGCCAGTGTGTCGTGGCTCACGGCGCTGTGCTGCAATAGATCGATGCCGCCTCAGAACACAGCCGAGCGCCTGCAGACCGATCCAGCCGAGTGGGACCGAATCGCTGCGACGCGCCCGGGATCCGTTTTGCTGAAGAGCGGGAGGGCCGACGCCGAAAGCGCCAGGAGTTACCTCTTCACCGATCCTCTGGCGGTTCTGTGCGCTCGCAAAGCGGATGAGATTCCTCGGGTTTTCGAGGAGGTGGAGCGGGCCTTGCAGGCCGGCCATTCCGTAGCGGGATTCCTGAGCTATGAGGCCGGATACCACTTCGAGCCCGCAGCGCTGAAGCCGGATCCTCGCCCGCCTGCCTCCTCCGTTCCGCTCGCATGGTTTGGCGTCTATGCGGAACCTCTGATCGTGGATGGGGCCCTCGCGCAGTACGCCGGAGGCGAAGCCGGGGATGCGGGGGTATTGGAAGAGCTGGCGTTCGATCTCACCCGGGAGGAATATCGCCGAAGGGTAGAGCGGATCCGGCAGTATATCGAGGCCGGCGATCTCTATCAGGCAAACCTGACCATGCGGATCCGGCAGGCGTGGAACGGAGATGCCGCCCTGCTGTTTGCCCGGATGATGGCGAACCAGCCGGTGCCGTACGGTGCGCTGGTGCATACCGGCGAGATGCACATCCTGTCGGCCTCGCCGGAATTGTTCTTTCACAGGCAGGGATCGGAAATCCTGGTGCGGCCGATGAAAGGCACCGCGCGCCGCGGCCGCGACAGGGAGGAAGATGCCGAAGCGGCGGCAGGGCTTGCGGGGGATGAGAAAAACCGCGCCGAGAACCTCATGATCGTGGACCTGCTGCGCAACGACCTCGGGCGGCTGTGCACCGTGGGGAGCATCCGGGTCACGGAATTGTTCCGCGTGGAGCGCTACCCGGATCTGTTTCAGATGACCTCGAGCATTCGCGGTGAGCTGAGGCCCGGAGTGAGCTGCTACGAGATATTCCGCAGCCTCTTTCCCTGCGGATCGATCACCGGCGCACCGAAGATCCGGACCATGCAGGTCATCCGCGAACTGGAAGGCGAGGCCCGCGGCATCGGGTGCGGTGCGATCGGCTTCTTTTCACCCGGCGGCAATGGGGTGTTCAGCGTTGCGATCCGGACCGTGGCATTGCACGAAGGCATGCTGGAGATGCGGGTCGGCTCCGGAGTCACGTACGACTCGGACCCAGAAGCGGAGTTCGAAGAGTGCCGGCTGAAGGCACAGTTTCTCGCCCGCACTCCGGAGCGGTTCGATCTGATTGAGACTCTTCTTTGGGACGGAGAGTTTTTTCTGCTGGATCTGCATCTGGACCGGTTGGCAGCGTCGGCAGACTATTTTGATTTTTCCTTCGACCGGAACGTCGCCGAGGAGCAGCTGCGACGGTATGCCGATCGGCTGGAGGCCGGCTATCGCTTTCGGATCCGCCTGCTGCTCTCGCGCTCCGGCTCGCTTTCTCTGACCAGTGAACTGCTGGCGCCCCAACCGGAGGAGGCATCGATCGTCCTTGCCGGCGAGCGAACTGACTCCGCGGACCGCTTCCTGCGCCACAAGACCACGCGGCGCGCCCTCTACGATCGCGTTTACGCCGACTGCCGCGCGCGCGGTTTCGACGACGCGCTGTTCCTCAATGAACGGGGAGAAGTGACGGAGGGCGCCATTCACAACATGATGATTGAGAAGAATGGCAGGTTGACCACGCCGTCCCTGAGATGCGGGCTCCTGCCGGGCGTCTATCGCCGGCATCTGCTGGAGACTCGTGCGGAGATTCAGGAGGGCGTGGTGACGCCCGACGATGTGTTGGCTGCAGACAAGGTGTTCGTGTTCAATTCTGTCCGCGGGCTCCGGGTGGTACGGTCGATCGAGCGGCAGGTTTAAGGCGCTCGCGGGCACGAATCAAATTCGGAGCTGCCCAACAAAGAACGGTTCGGCAAATTCATTGTGATTTGCCAGGCTGCCTTTAAAATCCCAACATGTCCCTGTTGAAGGTGATTCTTCTTGCCATCGTGCAAGGTTTGGCTGAACTTCTGCCTGTTTCGAGCTCCGCGCATGTGGTGGTCGCGGAGAAGCTGATGGGTCTGGACCCCTCCTCGCCCGCCATGACGCTGCTGCTCGTCATGCTGCACACCGGCACCATGTTCGCCGTCATCGTCTACTTCTGGAAGCAGTGGCGGGAGACCTTCTTCTCCAGCGGTGCGGCCTTCAAACGCTTCGCCTGGCTGGCGATTCTGGCCACGGTGATAACCGGCATCGTGGGCGAAGTCATCATCAAGATCATCGAGAGGACCCTCTTTCGCGGCTACCCGCACGCGCAGATTGAGGACCTGTTCAGCCATCTCGGCATCATCGCGCCGGCGCTGGCTGCCGCCGGCATTCTCATCCTGATCGCAGGTCTGAAAGAAGGCCGCGAGCCCAACTCCCATGGCTCCGATGAGATCACGACCGGACAGGCGGGCGTGATCGGCTTCGTCCAGGGCCTGTGCCTGCCTTTTCGCGGCTTCTCGCGCTCGGGAGCCACCATCTCCGTCGGTCTGCTGCAGAACATTCAGCGCCGCCGCGTCGAAGCCTTCAGCTTTGCTCTTGCCGTCATCCTCACTCCCGCTGTCGTAGGACGCGAAGCGCTGCGCCTGCATCATGCTCAACCGGGCAGCTTCGCCTCCGCCGCCCTGCCCAGTCTGCTGGGCGCGTTCTTCGCCTTTCTCGCCGGACTGCTGGCGCTGAAATGGCTCAGCGCCTGGCTGGAGCGCGGCCGCTGGTACCACTTCGGCATCTATTGCCTGGTTGCCTCGATCGTTGTCTTCGTATTGCACCACGCAGGGTACTGATCCGGATTCTGTACACCTGCCTGCGCTGTCGCCGCGAGGCCGGCCCTCCCGCTTCGCTCCCGCGCCACCAGGTCCAATGCGGTGCCGGCGCCGTTACCTCCGGGATGTCTCCGCGAGGCATCCCGGCCCGATGAACCCGCATTCCTAACGGCCATGAAGACGGCTAGCCGCAAGGCCGCGCAGTCGATTTTTCTCTGTGTTGCGCTCTCCGTTTTCTGGATCGCCTGCGTGGCTACTTTCCATGTGCACGAGATGCTGGTAGGTGCCGGAGCCGTGACCCTGGCGCTTGGCTTCAGCATCTTCGTGGTGCGCACCCTGCCGCTCCACTTCCGCCCCACCCTGCGCGATCTGCTCGAACTGTGGCGGCTTCCTGCCTACATGGCCATTGACGTCGCGCAGGTCACTCTCGTCCTCGCAAAAGATCTGCTGGGCAAGGCTGCACCGTCGCTCTTTCGCGCCACACCCTGGGCCCCGGTGGGCGAAGACGGGCAATCCGTGGCGAAGCGGACGCTGGCCATCGCCGGCACCACCGTCAGCCCTAATTTCATTGTGATCGGCATCGACTGCAAAAGGCGGCAGCTTCTCTTCCATCAGCTGAAGGACACTCCGGTTCCCGTCATGACGCAGCGCCTCGGCGCGGGAGCGGGCCGGTGAATCCCTGGATTGTGACCGCTACTGTTACAGGAGGCTGCCTCGTCCCCTGTGCGTGGATGTGCCTGCGGGGCTCCGCGGAGCGCCGCCTGGTGGGCGTCGAGATGACCGGAATCATCGTGACCATCCTTCTGGTGCTGCTGACCATCGGCTACGAACGGCTGCCCTTCATCGATCTGCCCCTCACGCTGGCGGTGCTCGGCTTCGGCGCCGGTGTAGTCTTCGCGCGCTTTCTGGAGAAGCATCTGTGACCGCTCACACCATCGCCCTCGATTCCCTGCTGGCGCTCACCGCCCTTGCCTGCTGGATCGGCGTCGTGGGCATGATCCGCATGCGCGATGCCCACCAGGCGCTGCACTACCTGGGCGTCCCCGCGATTCTCGGCGTCGGCTCGCTGACCCTGGCGGTGCTCGTGCAGACCGGATGGTCGCAGGCAACATGGAAATGCGCCATCCTGTTTCTCGTCCTGCTGGCCTCCAACTCCGTCGGCACCCACGCAGCCGCGCGCGCGTTCCGCCAGCGCGAAAAGGGCCACTGGGAGCCGCTGCCCGGCGATCCGGAGATCGAGTTTCTGGGAGGCAAGCCCCGGAAATGATGATTCTCGGAACAGGCGTGCTGCTTCTGATCGCCGTCAGCGCGTTCGTCATTGTCCGTACTGACGATGTGACCAACCAGTTGCTCGGCCTGGCTTTCTACGGCCTGCTCTTCGCGCTCATGTTCTTCATCTTCCAGGCGCCGGATGTGGCCCTCTCGCAGATCACCGTCGGCGCCATTGCCCTGCCGCTGATGATTATGCTGGCGATCACCCGCATGAAACATCGTGATGCTCTGAAGCAGCAGAAGAAGGAGCGGCCGTGACGGAGAAGCGCCGTCTGCTGGTCTTCCTCGCGGGCGCAGTCGGCGTGGCCGCCGTCTACCTGGCCGGAGCACGCAATTTGCCCCCGTGGGGCGCTTATCGGGGTCCTTACGGCGACATGATCGCCAGCCTCTCCGTCTACGAACGCCACGCCACCGACACCGTCAACGCCATCACCTACGACTACCGCGGCTTCGACACCCTCGGCGAGGAGTTCATCCTCTTCAGCGCCGTCACCGGCGTCATGCTGCTGCTACGGCCGGAAAAAGATGCAGGGGAAAAAGACGGCAGGAGCGAAAATGAACAAACCAACCCTGCTTCCTTCCAGGACCGCGCCACGCTCAGCGAGACCGTCCAGGTCTTCACCACGGCCATCTTCAGCTTCTCGGTGCTCTTCGGAATCTACATTGGCACGCACGGCCAGCTCACACCGGGAGGCGGATTCCAGGGCGGTGTGATCATCGCCGCCGCTCCCATGCTGCTTTACATCGCCGAGAACACCGACGCCTTCCGCCGGATTATTTCCCATCCGCTGGTGGAATTCTTCGAGGGCCTCGGCGCCTCCGCCTATGCGCTCATCGGCTTAATCGCCCTGTTTGTGGGCGCACCGTTTCTTACCAACGTGCTGCCACTGGGTCAGACCGGCGACGTTTTCTCTTCAGGAACCATTGCCCTCATCAGCGCCTGCGTCGGCGTGGAGGTGACAGCAGCCTTCATGCTGGTCATCTTCGAATACCTGCGCGAGATCCTGTCGCGCGAGAAGAACGAGGAGGACTGACGATGTTCGCGGATTTCCCCTACTACATCGCAGCCTGGATTTTTCTTTGCGGCCTCTACGGCATCGTGCGCAGCCGCCACCTGGTGCACACCGTGATCAGTCTCGCCATCCTGCAGACTTCGACCTACGTGCTGCTTACCGCCATCGGCTTTCGCAAAGGCGGCGCTGCCCCGATTTTTGCCGACATTTCTCCCGGCGTGGTCACGGTCGATCCCATTGTGCAGTCGCTGATGCTCACCGACGTGGTGGTCGAGGCGACGGTGGTGGCGCTGCTGCTCGCCATGGTCGTCAAGGCGTACGAGAAGGGCGGCACCACCAGTCCCGACGATCTGCGCTTCCTGCGAGGCTGAGCACGCATGCCCTCTCCGGCTCTGCTGATCGCTGTACCCATGATTGCCGCAGCCGCCATGGCGGCATTCCGCAAGCTGCTGCCGCGCTGGACCGCGGACCTGGTCTCGCTGCTGACAGCCCTCTTCAACCTGGTACTCTCTGCCGCCTGGACCCTTCACACCCTGCATCGCACCCAGGTCTACTGGTTCGGCAACTGGTTCCCGCGCGGGCACGTGGTGCTGGGCATCGGCTTCGTAATGGACGGCATTGGCTGCGGCCTGGCCACGCTGACCGCCCTGCTCACCACACTTGCGCTGCTCTTCTCCTGGCGCCTCGCCGAAGACGGCGGCAAACACTACCACCCGCTCATGCTGGTCTTCCTCGCGGCCATGAGCGGCTTCTCCATCACCGGCGACATTTTCAACCTCTTCGTCTTCTTCGAGCTGATGAGCACCGCCGCCTTTGCGCTCTGCGGACTCAAGACCGGCGAGCCCTCCCCGCTGGCCGGTGCCTTCAGCTTCGCTGTTACCAATACGGTGGCGGCCTTCATGATGCTCACCGGCATTGCCATGCTCTACGCCGTCACCGGCGCGCTGAACATGGCGCAGATCGGGCTGCTGCTCACCGGCCGCCACGATCACCTGGTGCTCGCTGCCTTTGCGTTTCTGATGACCGGATTTCTGGTCAAAGCGGCAGCCTTCCCCTTCCACTTCTGGCTGCCCGATGCACACGCTGTCGCTCCCACGTCGATCTGCGTCCTCTTCTCAGGAATCATGGTGCAGTTGGGCCTCTTTGGAGCGATGCGCCTCTACAGCACGGTCTTCCAGGGCTGCTTTCCGCACAACCCTGTGCACTGGCTCTTCGTGGCGTCCGGCGTCGTGACGGCGCTGTGGGGCGGCATGATGTGTTTTGCAGAGCATCACCTCAAGCGGCTGCTGGCGTTTTCTACCGTAAGCCACACCGGACTCGTGACCCTCGCCTTCGGTCTGTGGTCGCGCGAAGCGCTCACCGGCCTCTTCGTCTATCTGGCTGGCCATGCCCTTCTCAAGGCCGCACTGTTCTTCGTGGCCGGCATCCTCCTGCATCGCTTCCACACCGTGAGTGAACCCGTCCTCTTCGGGCGCGGCAAAGTGCTGCGCTGGACGCCGCTTGTGTGGCTTCTGGGCGGCCTCGGGCTGGCAGCCGCCCCAGCCTTCGCACTGCAGGCTGGCGAAACCCGCATCACGACCGCCGCACCATGGGCCGAAGCCGTCTTCCTCATTGCCGGCGTGCTCACCGGCGCTGCCGTCCTGCGGGTGGGGCTCCGCGTCTTCTACGGAGTTGGCGATCCCGGCCCCACCGACCGCTCCGCGCAGGTCGACGAGTTGCCCGAGACCACCGAGCAGAGCCGCAGGATACAGTGGTTTCTCTTCGTGCCTGCGCTGCTGGCCATTGCCGGATCGATCGCGCTCGCCTTCTGCCCGTCCTTCACTGACGCTGTCTTTTCGTCGGCGATTCGCTTCATGGACTTTCGCAGCTACGCCCATGCGGTCTACAGCGGAATGACTCCGCTCGCGCTGCTGACCGCGCCCCGAACCGACGTTGAGCCGGCATTGCTCCTGGCTCTGCTCCGCGCTGCGCTGGCCGTCGCCGTCGCGCTGTGGGCGGTGCTGCATCTGCGCCTGCCGCGTTCTCTCCGCTGGCCCTCGCATCTTGAAGGCCCCATGCGGCCCATCCGCGCCCTGCAGAGCGGCCATCCCGGCGATTATGTCGCGTGGCTGACGGTGGGCTTTGCGCTGCTCGGCGCCGCGGCCTTCTGGCTGGGAACATAACCGACACGGTTGCTGCCCCGAGTTGCCGCGCGGGCTGGCCTGCGATAGCGTGCTGCCATGTGGATTCGTAAGCTGCGCGTCGAGCGGGTGACCCCGACAGGCGAAGCACACCCCTGTCCCATCGGGTGGATCGACAACTTTGCGATGCGCAACTTCACAAACGATGCCATCTTCGATGACACACTGCCTGTCGGCGATGGATTGCTCGAGGCAGGACTGAGCGTGCCCCTCGACCGCCTGCACGAGGCAATGGAGAACTGGTTCCGGCGCAAAGGTTATCTGACTCCCCAGGAAAATCTGCGCATTGAAGAAATTCCGCGCTGAGCCGGCGTATTCGCGCATTTGTACGAATTTTGCCCATTGTGCGAAGGAGTCTCAGTAGACCCGCACCTGGGTGGTCAGCATCCTAATCAACAGTTGCCGGCCACGAAAGCTGCTCCTGCAAGCGGGCCGGTCGATGCGCGATCTTACCCCCGTTACTGGAGAATCATGATGAAGGTTGAGAATCTGAGAGAGCTGCTCGTCGACGAATTGCGTGACCTGTACTCCGCCGAAACCCAGTTGACCAAAGCCCTGCCCAAGGTCGCGAAGAACGCGTCCGATAGCAAGTTAAAGCAGACCGTTGAGCATCACCTGAAGGAGACCGAGGGTCATGTCGAACGGCTGGAACAGATCTTTAAGCTGCTGGACGAAAGCCCGAAAGGCAAGACCTGCGAAGGCATGAAGGGGCTCATCACCGAAGCGGATGAGCGCATCAAGGAAGGCGGAGAGGATGCCGCGCTCGACGCGGGTCTGATCGCCGATGCACAGCGTGTTGAGCACTACGAAATTGCTGCGTATGGCTCCGCTCGCACCTTTGCCGAGCTCATTGGCGAGCCCAGGATCGTGACCCTTCTCGAAAAAACCTTGGAAGAGGAAAAGAATGCCGACGCTACGCTGACAAAGATTGCCAAGAGCATCAACGTCGAAGCCAAAGCGGCCTGAAATCGAATCAGCCTTAACCGGACCTGCCGTGTCTTCCTGGGCGCGGCAGGTTTCTTATTTCCCGCCTGCCCACCCCACTGATTTCTCCCAAACAGCTCAGCATTTGAATCCGATCTTTGCAAAACCGGCATTTCTGTATAAGCACTTGCCGAGCTTTCCACCTTACCACTACCATCTCTGAACATGGGTGGGGTCTCCTCAGGCCTGCTTCCGGTGCTGTCCATCGACCGCGATTCGCCGGTCCCCCTGCATCGTCAGGTCTATTCCGGATACCGCGACGCGATCCTGCGCGGTGATCTGGCCGGCGGACAGCAGGTGCCTTCCAGCCGCGCGCTCGCGACCGAACTGGAGATCTCCCGTTTTCCAGTCCTCGATGCCTATGCGCAGCTCATTGCCGAAGGCTATTTCGAGACACGCGTTGGCTCCGGTACCTTCGTGGCCGCATCCCTGCCCCGCACAACAGGACAGATCGCGATACCCACTGCGGAAACCACCAGCCGCCGTCCCTCGCAGCGATCCAACTTGTTTCCCCGCTACAATCCTGTGCCATGGCGTCACGGCTGGGGCCCCTTCGGCGTGCACCAGCCGGCGCTGGATGAATTCCCCTTCGATCACTGGTCGAAGCTGGTTGCGCGCCACAGCCGCAGTCCGCGTGCCCACGCCGTGCACCACATCGATCCGCTGGGGCTCGAGCCTTTCCGCGAGGCCATCTGTGCCTATGTACGCACGGCCCGCGCTGTACGCTGCGATCCCAGTCAGATCATCATCGTCTCCGGCTCGCAGCAGGCTCTGGACCTGACCGCGCGCGTTCTGCTCGATCCCGGGGATACGGTCTGGATCGAGGAGCCCTGCTATCCTCTGGTGCACTCTGTCCTCGTCGGTTCCGGTTGCCACCCCATCTCCGTGCCCGTCGACGAGGAAGGCATGAATGTCGCAGCCGGAACGCGTCTCGGCACCGGCGCGCGCGCAGCCTTCGTCACGCCGTCGCACCAGTATCCTTTGGGAACCACGATGAGCGCTTCGCGGCGTTTCCAGCTGCTGGAGTGGGCGAGGAAGTCCGGCTCCTGGATCATCGAAGATGATTACGACAGCGAGTACCGCTTCGACAGCATGCCCATTCCCTCCCTGCAGGGCATGGACTCCGATGGCTCCGTCATCTACATCGGTACCTTCAGCAAGGTCCTCTTTCCTTCTCTGCGTCTCGGCTATATCGTCATGCCCCCGGACCTGGTGGAGCGCTTCCTTGCCGTTCGCTTCGCCATGGATATTTTTCCCTCCTACCTCTACCAGGAGGTGCTGACCGATTTCATGCACAGCGGCCAGTTCGCCCGGCACATCCGGCGCATGCGCACCCTCTACAAATCCCGGCGCACCGCACTGGTGGAGAGCCTGCGCGCCGAATTCGGCGATTTCCTCACCCTCCATGGCTCCGAAGCCGGCATGCACCTCACTGTGACCCTTCCGGAGGGCTTCCGCGACGTGGAGATCGCCACCCGGGCAGTCAAAGAAAGGCTCTGGCTGTGGCCGCTCTCGACCTGCTGGAAAACTGACCAGCGACGGCAAGGCTTCATTCTGGGCTTCGGTAACATCCTGGAGGAGCAGATGCGGCCAGCAGTGGCGCGCCTGCGGCAGATTATCGCCGCCTGAGCGCCGGAGACGAAGGGGGTGGTGGTCATGACCGTAGCCGTAAAACTGGCTATGGCGGCATGCCACCAATCCCATAAAGACTTCAGGAGTACACAATCCACGAGGAGGTGCGGTTGTGAAGTCGAGCAGGCGCAAAGCAGGGTGGATTTCTCTGGTCGTCGCATGTGGTCTCGCAGCGCAATGCCATCTCTGGGGAGCCACGACTCTGGTCCAAAGTTCTCCCGGCCCTTCAATGGACACTTTGAGCCCGGAAAGCCGGGGCGATCTGCTGATGGTTCGGCAGCAGTATGTCCAGGCGATTGAGGCGTACCGCGATGCCCCCATGAGCGCGGTCCTTTGGAACAAGCTGGGCATCGCCTACCATCACATGCTGGCCTTTGATGAAGCCAAAAGAGATTATGAGCACGCGCTGAAGCTCGAGCCGGAATACCCCGAAGCCATCAACAATCTCGCTGCGGCATACTTCGCTGAGAAGAAATACAGGAAGTCGATTCACCTCTATCGCCGCGCGCTAAAACTGCGCCCCCGCTCCGCCGTCATCGCCGCCAACCTCGGCACAGCCTACTTTGCTGAAGGTAGATTTCAGTCCGGCATTGAGGAGTACCAGACTGCCTTTGCACTCGATCCGACGGTCTTCGGCGCGAGCAACATGGCCGCCATCGAGGGCGGTATCAATGCACACGATCGCGCCCGGCAGGACTTCTGCATCGCGGAACTGTTCGCTCAGGCCGGCATGCGCGACCACGCTATCGAGTACCTGCGCAAGGCTCTCGACGAAGGCTTCGGCGATCGCAGCCGAATCATGCAGGATAGTGACTTTGCCCAGCTGCGGAAGACTTCCCAGTTTGCGCAGCTTATGGCTGAAGAGAAGCTCCACTAGCCATTACCAGTCAAACAGCGTCATCGATCATCCCGGAATTCCGAGCCGGGGCAGCCGGAACAGTTGAGAGCCTGTTCCGCCCCGGCCTTTTTTTCGCCTTGGCGCGGCGGGCATGGATGCCTGAGTAGGCTGTCCAACCACCCTCATCACCTCAAAGAGTGCCCGCTGTTCCCTGCCGCGCTGCGACGCCGGGAATTGTCCGGTTTCCCCGCAACTGCGTGCCCCGCGCTCTTCGGTAGTAGCCGCACAGGTTACGCCGCCGATCCCCTGGGACAGTTTCCGTTACCGCTTTTCCTCATCTGCGCGTCCAACGGAGTAATCCTTCCTTCCCTTTTGGGGTGGGGAGTGGTAGAGGTAGGTATGGATACGCCCGCCACCAGTGAAAGCGACGACGCACACGGCCCCGCGGCAGCGGGTCTGAGCCCTTTGGCGGGCGAAGATCATCCTATTGTTGTCAGCGTCAGAAACCTCCGCAAGGAGTACATGACCGGCCGCGGACGGCTGACGCTGTTTGACGGCGTGGACCTGGCGGTTCGGCGCGGTGAAATGCTGGCTATCGTTGGCCAGTCGGGAGCGGGAAAAAGCACTCTTTTGCACATTTTGGGCGCGCTTGATACCCCCTCCGGGGGTGACGTATACTGCGCCTCAATCCAGTTGAGAACTCTGAATCCCAGGCAGGCTGCCGTCTTTCGCAATCGTGAGGTCGGTTATGTCTGGCAGTTTCATTACCTTCTGCCCGAATTTACGGCGCAGGAGAACGTAGCGATGCCTCTGCTGGCCAGGGGCGAGCCGAAAGCGGCGGCGCTCCGCAGCGCGCAGCAGTGGCTGGAAGAAGTCGAGTTGGGTGACCGGATCTCGCACCGCGCCGGCGAACTGTCCGGAGGCGAACAGCAGAGGGTTTCCCTGGCACGGGCCTTGGTGACACGGCCTCGAGTGCTGCTGGCGGATGAACCGACTGGAGACCTTGACAGCGGCACCGCAGATATGGTCTTTGGCCTCATTGAGCGGCTGCATGCGCTCCATGCGCTGACGTCGGTGATTGTCACGCACAATATGGCGCTGGCACGCCGCTGTGGAAGGATTTTGCGGCTCGATAAGGGCCGCCTGGACGAGGTTTCCCCGCTGGCTGTTTAGCGGCAGGGCGTCGGAAGCAGGTTTTGCAATAACGGGACGGATGACGAGACGCAGTCGATCGCTGTCCGGCCCAGGGAAGTGGGATGGATGCGGACGAACGCACCAGCCTCAAAGGCCGCCCGGCATTGCCCCGGATTGTTGGCATGGGCGGCGCATCGAGCCTCAGCAGGATCGAGGTTCACAGGAACGAAGAGACCCAGTGGCTCTCAGGATGACCGGCATCAAACGACTGGCATCCCCGGGGGCGGTTGGAGCCTCTCAGAGGAAACATGTTCGAACGCTATACAGAAAAAGCACGGCGCGTCATCTTCTTCGCACGATATGAGGCCAGCCAGTTCGGTTCGCCCTACATCGAGACGGAGCACCTGCTGCTGGGGCTCCTGCGCGAAGATAAGGCACTGACCAACCGCTTCCTACGCTCGCATGCCTCGGTTGAATCGATTCGTAAGCAGATTGAGGGACACACCACCATCCGGGAAAAGGTGTCGACTTCTGTCGATCTCCCCCTCTCCAATGAATGCAAGCGTGTGCTGGCGTATGCGGCGGAAGAAGCCGAGCGCCTCTCACACAAACACATCGGTACCGAACACCTGCTGCTGGGGCTGCTGCGCGAAGAGAAGTGCTTCGCCTCCGAGATCCTGCACGAGCGTGGTCTGAAGCTGCTGGCGGTCCGCGAAGAGTTGGCCCGTGCCACCCAGGAGAAAGCTCCTGCGCAGCAGCGCAATCGCGAATCGAGCCTGCTGGCCGAGTTCTCGCGCGACCTGACGCAGGCCGCCATGGACGCGCAGCTTGATCCGCTGGTCGGCCGCGATCAGGAACTGGAGCGGGTCGTCCAGATCCTCTGCCGCCGCACCAAGAACAATCCGGTGCTGATCGGCGAGCCCGGCGTGGGCAAGACAGCCATCGTCGAAGGTCTGGCCCAGCGCATCTCCGACGGGGATGTTCCCAGCTTCCTCTCCGACAAGCGGGTGCTGGCTCTCGATCTTTCCCTGATCGTCGCCGGAACCAAATATCGCGGCCAGTTCGAAGAGCGCCTCAAAACCATCATGAAGGAGCTGATGGAAAACCAGAACTCCATCATCTTTATCGATGAGCTACACACCCTGGTCGGGGCGGGATCGGCGGAAGGTTCGCTGGACGCGGCCAACATCCTGAAGCCCGCCCTCTCGCGCGGCGAGATTCAGTGCATCGGTGCAACCACGCCGGCTGAATACCGCAAATCCATCGAGAAGGATCGCTCCCTCGAGCGCCGCTTCCAGGCTGTTAAGGTCCCGCCGCCCAACGAAGAAGATGCCATCAAGATCATCATGGGCATCAAGGACCGATACGAGAAATTCCACGCGGTGAGCTATACCGACGACGCCATCAGCTTTGCTGTGGCCCACTCCAACCGCTACATCTCGGATCGCTTCCTGCCGGATAAGGCCATCGACCTGATCGACGAAGCGGGGGCACGCGTCAAGTTGCGCCAGACTTCCCTGCCCGACGAGATCACGGAGGTCCAGAAGCGGATCAAGTTCATCGTGCACCGCATGGAAAACGCCATCGCGAACCACGAGTTCGAGAAGGCCCGCTTCTACTCCGACGAGGAGCGCAAGGAACGCGACAATCTGCGCGCTCTGCGCGACAAGTATCACCTCGACGACTCGACCGCCGGCATCGTCAGCCGCGAGGACATCGAGGACGTGGTCAGCCGCTGGACGGGCGTGCCCATCACCTCCATCAAGGAAGAAGAGACGCAGAAGCTGCTCCGCGTGGAAGAGGAGCTGCACAAGCGGGTCATCTCCCAGGACAAGTCGATCTCCGCGCTGGCGCGCGCCATCCGGCGCTCGCGGGCGGGGCTCAAGTCGCCCCACCGTCCCATCGGCTCATTCCTCTTCCTCGGACCGACTGGCGTCGGCAAGACGGAAATGGCCCGTACTCTGGCCCAGTTCCTCTTCGGCAGCGAGAAGTCGCTGATCCGCTTCGATATGTCGGAGTTCATGGAGAAGCATTCGGTCTCGAAGCTCATCGGTTCGCCTCCGGGCTACGTGGGCTACGAGGAAGGCGGACAGCTGACCGAGCGCGTGAAGCGGTCGCCCTACTCCGTCGTCCTGCTCGACGAAATCGAGAAGGCGCACGCCGATGTATTCAACATCCTTCTTCAGGTCTTTGAAGACGGCCAGCTGACCGACGGCCTCGGCAACACGGTCGACTTCAAGAACACGATCATCATCATGACCTCGAACATCGGGGCTCGCCATCTCCAGCGCCGCCAGGGGCTGGGCTTCCAGAGCGACCGCGAAGACATGGTCATGGAAAAGATCGAGGACCTGGTGAAGAACGAGGTGAAGCGCACCTTCAACCCCGAGTTCCTCAACCGTATCGACGAGATCATCCTCTTCCAGTCTCTGACGGATGCCGACCTGATCCAGATTCTCGAACTGCTGGTCCAGCAGCTCAACACGAATCTGGCGCAGAAGGCGATCACCATCTCCGTCACCGAAGACGCCAAGAAGTGGATCCTCGAGAAGACCCTGGTGGACCGCAGCTACGGGGCGCGTCCCCTGCGGCGTGCTCTGCAGCGTTACGTCGAAGATCCGCTCTCGGAAGCCCTCATCGCCGGCGGCATCAACGACCGTCCTGCGTTCCTCGAGGTCTATCTCGACAACAACCAGCTCTTCTACCGGCCAGTCGCGAAAGAAGGCGCGGAGAAGGCGGAAGGCGTCCTGCTGGTCAACTAGGAGCAGGGTATAGCGTCAAGTGTGTAGCGTATAGGAAAGGCTGCGGAGCGATCCGCAGCCTTTTTTTGCCCCGGCTGTTGCTGGTTTACACATTGCGATGTGTGGTAGTCTACACATCGCTCGGAAGGCTAACGGCCGTGGCGACCAATCTTGCGCTCGACGACAAGCTCATTGACGAGGCCCGCCGCATCGGCGGCCATGCAACCAAGAAAGAAGCGGTGACCGCGGCACTCGAAGAGTACATCCGCCGCCGCAAGCAGCTTGAGGTTATCAAGCTGTTCGGAACCATCGATTACGATCCGAACCACGAGCCGCTGAAGCTGCGCCAGCGCGACCGCGAACGTATGCGTCGTAAATGAGCCTGCTCGTCGATTCCTGCATCTGGTCATTGTCTTTTCGCCGCCGGCCCCGAGCACGACTCAACGCAGACCAGCGACGGATGGTGTTGGAGCTTCAGCAAGCCATCACCGAGGGGCGTGTTGCCATCATTGGCGTCATCCGCCAGGAGGTGCTTTCGGGTATTCGCGAAAGGACCCAGTTTCTCAATACCCAACATGCACTGGAACCATTTCCTGACGAAGAAATGATTCCAGCGGATTACATTGAGGCGGCTCGGCTTTATAACCTATGCCTGGACCGGGGAGTGCAATGCGGTTCCATCGACATTCTTATCGCTGCTGTCGCGGCGCGAAAGAACTTCACCGTCTTCACATGCGACCGAGCGTTGATCTCCTGCCTTGAAGTGCTGGGAATTCCGCATTTCTGAACTTCAGTCGATCCGCGTCGCCGTCAACTCCACCTGCATCTTGCCCTTGCTGTCCAGATCATCGGCGGAGAAGACCGTGGTGGGTTTGCCGATGGGGATCAGGACCATGGAGTCCCACCGATTCTGCCGGATGATAGGTTCGCCTGTACCGGCGATCTGCGTCTGACTGGCGATGCTGCTGATCTCGGAAGCGAGGAAGAAGCTCAGCTTGTCTCCGATCTCATTCGCCCGGCGGACATCGAAGTTCACACCGACGTCGACATACTGGAACTGGGTCGAGCCATTCTCCGCACCGGTGGCGATGGGAATTCGCGATCCAGTGCGGATTTGCTGCGATTCTCCACCGGATGCCGTGGCGATGGTCGCCACATAGCTCCGTGTATTAGTTACTTTGCCGGCTTCGTTCACCTCTTCCAGCGTGAAGTTGAGCTTGTAAAAATGTACCGGCGGTTTGGCCGCCTCGTTTCCGGAATTGCCCTGGGCCAAGGCGCCCACAGACAGCAGGGCCATGCCGGTGATGGCAAAGATGGTCGCAAATTTCTTCATGGTTTCTCTCTTTCGTCTCGGGATTTTTGCTGATCGCCCTGATCCAGCGGGCGAATCGTCAATTCGGCGATGTTGATGGCATCGGCAATGTGCTGTTCGGCGGCAATCACCTGCTGCTGTACATTCGGGGGCGCTTTTGTTGCCAACGTCACCAGCCCCTGCTCCTCGGGCGACAACGGCGCAGGCGTTGGGAAAACATCGAGCTTCGGCAGCGCTTGTTCTCTCGCCGTCAGCGCCGTCGGCCGATTAACCCTCCGACCAGGCCGACGGACAGGCGCGCTTATCTTTCCGTTTTCCATCGGACCAGACACGGATTTTGGTACCGCCGCGGAGACGGGCCCGGAGGCCGGCGACGACAGCGGCGCCGAGGCAATCTGCGGACGCCCTGGCGCCCGCATCATCCTACCCACGCCAAGCGCCAGAACCAGCAGCAGCAGGCAGGCCGCTGCGGGAGCGACCCACAGCCACCACCGCCGTCGCGGCGCTTCCCTTTCAGCAGCAAGCCGAGCCATCACCTGAGCAGTCGCGATTCGCGAGTCCGGCATCGCCGGCGGCTCGGCATAGCTGGCGAGCGCCGCGTCGATCCTGCTTTCGATCAGGTCCCTTCCGCCTTCAGCGCTGTGCATATCGCCGCTCCATCGCCGTAATCTTCTCTCGCAGCATGGCACGTGCCCGCATCAGCCGGGTCCGTACCGTGCCCTCGGCTATTCCCATCGCTTCCGCAATCTCCCGCGAATTCATCTCCGTGGAGAGTGCCAGCGGCTGCCGCAGTTCCTCCGGCAGGCTGTCGATCAGCCGGTGCAGCGCGGCAGTGTCGTTCGCCGCAATCGCCTCCTGCTCGGGATCACGGCCAGCATCAGCAACGGCAGCCAAAGCTTCGTCCGCACTGTGCTGCGCCGAAGGCGCACCCGCCCGGACGGCCAGTCCCCGCAGCCGGTCCATCGCGGCCCGCCAGGCAACGCGCGCCACAAATGCCCGCTCGTCGCGGATGCCGCGCCACGCCCGCGCCTGAAATACCTTCAAAAACGTCTCCTGCGCCGCGTCTTCCGCGTCGTGCGCATTGCGCAGCATCGCCCATGCGACGCGATACGCGAACCGCCACTGCCGTTCGACCAGACCTGCGAATTCCGATTCGTCATCCGGTCGCAACGCTGCGGGCTCCTTGCTGCTTCACTCGCAAAGACGGAAGGTATCCAGGAAGTGTTCGGAAAGTTGCGCGAGCAGAAGCGAATATCCGGACCCGAACGCCGAAAAGATCAACCCCAACCGGTTCTTAGCTAATCGCTTTTTAGCTAAACCGGTTTTGGCTGACCGGTGTTTGGCTGACCGCTTTTTAGCTACCGCTTTATCGCTGACTCACTCAGGGCAGCGCAAATGCAACATACGCTCCGCCTTTCGTTTCTTTCGGGTTGCGTCCACCCCCGGCGGCGATCACCACATACTGCCGTCCCTTGTACAAGTAGGTCGCAGGGGTCGCCAGCCCGGCATAGGGAAGTTCGTACTGCCAGAGCAGCTTGCCTGTGCTGCTGTCGTAGGCATGCATTTTGCGGTCGAAGATGGTCGCGCCGATAAACACCAGACCGCCCGCCGTCACAATGGGGCCGCCGTAATTCTCCGTCCCGGTCACCGGAACGCCCTGCGCCGTCAGTTCCGGATACTCCCCGAAGGGAATCTTCCACAGATACCGTCCGGTGTTCAGGTCGATCGCGTTCAGCGTACCCCACGGCGGCACCACCGCGGGATATCCATCGGGATCGTAGAACTTCATGTAGCCGCTAAATCGATAGCGGTAGTTTGGATCGTTGCTCTCCGGGACTGCCGGCCCGCCGGGACTGGTCATTTCCTTCCCGGCTGCCGCCTTCTCACCCGCACCTTCTTCTCCGGCAGTGTCCTTGCCGGAGTACAGATACGCGAGCAGTTCATCCAGCGTCGGACCGGTGATGTTCGGGAAAGCCGGCATCCGCCCCCGTCCGCCGTGAATGGTGTTGGCGATCTCCTCCGCAGACATCCGATGTTCAATGCCGATCAGCGACGGAAAGGCAGGCGGCGACCCGGCGCGGTTGGTCCCGTGGCACACCGCGCAGGTGTTCTGGTAGGTCTGCTCTCCGTAACCGCCCCCATGGCTCATCGGCTCGAGACCGCCCGTCCACGCAATGCCGTTGGCGTTGATGTAGATCACGCCGGTTTTAGGATCGACCGCCGGACCACCCCACTCCGCTCCGCCGTCGAACCCGGGAAACACAACCGTCTGCTGTCCTACCGAGAAAGGCACAAACTGGCCTCCGCTGCGAAAGGTGTGGAACTCCTTCTCGGCCCAGGCATGCGCCGCGGGCGTGCGGTTGGTCAGCATATCTTCGGTCAGCAGCTGCCGCGCATACGGAGCCGGCTCCGTGGGCAGCGGCTGAGTCGGCGACGTAACTTCGCCCGGCACATCGCTGGCCGGATAAGGCCGCTCCGTCACCGGAAACAGCGGCTTGCCGGTTACGCGGTCGAACAGATAAACCCAGCCCTGCTTCGTGGTCTGCGCCACCGCATCCACTTCGTGGCCACCCCGTTTCACGGTCAGCAGCGCAGGCGACGACGGAAAGTCGCGATCCCAGATGTCGTGATGCACTCCCTGGAAATACCACAGCAGCTTACCCGTCCCCGCGTCGAGCGCGAGCAGCGTGTCGGCAAACAGATCGTTGCCGACCCGGCCTCCGCCATAGAAATCCGGTACCGCCGATCCGGTGGGAACGTACAGAATGCCGCGCTTCGTATCCAGCGTCATGCCCGCCCAGTTGTTGGCGGAGCCTGCTGTTTTCCACGCGTCCGGCGGCCAGGTCTCATAGCCGGCCTCGCCGGGATGAGGAATGGTGTGGAATCGCCAGCGCAGCTGACCGGTGTGCACATCGAAGGCGCGAATATCACCGGGAGGCGCAGGCGCCGTCTCCGGCTCGCGCCCGCCCACGATGATCATGTCCTTGTAAATCGCCCCTGGGGTGGTCAGAGCGATGGATTGCCCCTCGTAGTCGTCGCCGCGCAGCCCTTTGCGCAGATCGAGTCGCCCGTCCTCGCCAAAGTCCTTCAGCAATTGGCCGGTCTGCGGATCAAGCGCATAGAGGTTGTTCGCGAGGCCCGCGAAGAGCCGCCGCTCATGCCCGTCGCTCCACATCGTGAGCCCGCGCACCGCCTGGGTGCTGCCGCTGTGCGGGTCGAACTGCCACAGCAGATGACCGCTGCCGGCATCGAGCGCAATCACCTTCTGCTTCGCCGTCACGCCGTACACCACACCGTCAAGCACGAGAGGCTGGGTCTGCATCGCGCCTTCTTCGCCCGTGTTGTAGCTCCATGCGACGGCCAGCCGCTTCACATTGCTGCGGTTGATTTGCCTGAGCGAGGAATAGTGGTCCTGCGCCGGCTGACCGCCATACACGAGCCAGTCCGCAGTCGGTTGTGATTGTCCGGTCGCGGCCGCGCCCCAGGCTGCCACGCACATCAGGGTTGCGCACCAAAGGCCGCATCGTTGCATGAGCTTGCTGATCGCGATTGCCATTTTTCTCCGTAACCGTTTTACACGAGGGCCGCAGCGGGTCGTGTCTTCTTTTCTAAAATGGCGAAACGCCAGTGTATCCCGGGAATTACAACGGGGTCACCGTTTAACCAGGAAGAGTTCCGCACGCAGTATTTCAATCGCTCGCGGTGATGCCGGCAGACCAAAGCCTCCTCATGCGGACCGCCCTTTCGTTTGCGCCCTCCTGGACGGCGGGAAAGAACCGCAAGAGGCCGGGCGGGGTGACCATAGTTCTGCCTAGTGGTGCGCCGGTGAGACCGCCTGCTCGGGTACTATTCTCACCATGGCCCCGCGCCGAACCGTTCTCTGGCTCGCTCTGACGCTCGCCTGCACCGCGTCTGTTCCTCTCGCCGCCGCGCCCCAGTTCCTCAGCATTTCGGCGCACGTCGCTCCCTCCATCCTCGACCGCTACACAGGACAATACCGCCGCCAGGACGAACCCGACATCGTGCTCTCCTTCTTCCGCGATGGCGACCGCCTTTATCTCGAAGGCCCGCGCACGCCGCGGACCGACCTCGCCGCCGAGTCCGACACGACCTTCACTGCGGACATGGGCAACACCCGCTACACCTTTCTGCCCGCCGGCGAAGGCGGCAGCCCTACCATCCAGGTTTCCGGCGAGGAAAATACACTCCTGGTAAAGATCTCCGCCCAGCCCGTCCACAATCACTTCCGACCCTATGCACGGCAGGAGGTGATGATCCCGATGCGCGACGGCATTCGCCTCCACGCCATCATCCTGCGGCCCACGGACACGCAGGAACCCTTGCCCTTCCTGATGCAGCGCACCCCGTACGGCGTCGACGGCTCGACCTCCGATTCCATCAACGCCCGCTATACGGAGTTGGCGCAGAGTGGCTACATCTTCGTCATGGAAGATATCCGCGGCCGTTACAAATCGCAGGGAACGTTCGTCATGATGCGTCCGCTGGCCGACCACCATGATCCCCACGCCATCGACGAGAGCACCGACACATACGACACCGTCGCGTGGCTGCTCCAGCACATCCCGAACAATAACGGTCGCGCCGGCGTGCTGGGCATCTCGTATCCGGGATTTCTCACCGCCGAAGCGGGCATTGATCCCCATCCGGCCATCCGCGCTATCTCGCCGCAGGCGCCGATGACCGATGTCTGGATCGGCGACGACTTCTTCCACAACGGCGCCTTTCGCCAGACCTATGGCTACGACTATGTCATGGGCATGGAGTCCAGCAAGGAAAACGCCTTCGCCAGGCTCAACGAGGATGCTTACACTTATTTCCTCAATGCCGGCTCTTTCGCCGCGGCGGGCAGGCTTTCCGGCTCGACCGACCTTCCCACCTGGCATGCTTTCCTCGATCATCCTGCCTACGACAGCTTCTGGCGGTCGCGTGCCGTCCAGTGTCACCTGACCCGGATCACCGTCCCTACCCTCGAAGTGGGCGGCTGGTGGGATCAGGAAGATCTATGGGGACCCCAGGCCGAGTACGCAGCCCTCGAGCCGCACAATGAGCCGTCAGATCCGGCCCACCGCGTCTTTCTTGTGCTGGGGCCGTGGCGTCACGGCGGATGGGCGCAGACCACACGCCGGCTGGGCGCTGTCAACTTCGGCGAGCCCGTCGGCGACGAATTCCGCAGGCAGATCGAAGCGCCGTTCTTTGCTTATTACCTCAAGGATCAGCCGGGTTTCGACCTCGCCAACACGGCAACCTACCAGACCGGCTCCGAGCGCTGGATGCACTACAACCAGTGGCCGCCCGAAAATGTAACCGAGCATGATCTTTATCTGGAAGCGAACGGCGGGCTTAGCTTCGGGAAACCGGCCGATCCGAACGCGTTCAGGGCCTACAGTTCAGATCCCGCCAACCCCATTCCCTACCGGCGCCGCCCCATTGAGGCAACCTATGCTCCCGGCTCGCACTGGTACACATGGCTGGTACAGGACCAGCGCTTCGTCGACGGTCGCAGGGATGTTGCTGTCTGGACCACGTCGCCCCTGACTCACGATGTAACGGTGACCGGCAATGTTGTGGCCGACCTGATCGCTTCGACCTCAGGCACCGACAGCGACTGGGTCGTCAAGCTGATCGACGTCTTTCCCCACGACGCCACCGATGCCCCTGCCTGCTCCGCGCCCTGCCTGCACATCGATCCTTCCTCAGGCGCGCAACCCGGTGGCTTTGAGCTGATGATCGCCGACGAGATCTTTCGCGGCCGCTACCGCGTGAGCCGCGAGCATCCTGAAGCCATCCCGGCCAACACGCCCGAAGAGTACAAATTTAGCCTCCACGCCGTGGACCACGTCTTCCTGAAGGGGCACCGCATCATGGTGCAGGTACAGAGCACCTGGTTCCCGCTCTACGACCGCAACCCCCAAACCTTTGAGCCCAACATCATGACTGCGCAGCCAGCCGACTACAAGGAAGCCGAACAGCACATCTATGCAGGCTCGCACCTCGAGCTGCCCGAGCCGGAATAAAGACGATTGACAGCGCCAACTCCGGGACGTAGCATTTCCCCCTCTCCAACCGCTGAAATCAACAGGGAGGTTTGTCCATGGGTTCCCTGGCCGAGCTGCCTGCAATCGATGAATCGAAGCTGAACGCCTTTATGGGAAAAGCTGTGTCCGACATGGGCGCCGCTATGCATGCCACGCTGGTCGTGGTGGGAGACAAGCTGGGGCTGTACCGCGCCATGGCGGGCTCCGGCTGGCTCACCCCGGCACAACTGGCCGCTAAAACCAGTACGTCGGAGCGCTACGTGCGCGAGTGGCTGCATGCAAATGCTGCCAGCGGATATGTCAATTACGATCCCGCGACCGGAGCCTTTGAACTGCCGCCTGAGCAGGCCTTCGCCCTGACCGTGCAGGACCTGCCCGGCGCCTTCCACATCATCTCCGCCTGTTTTAAAGACGAGCCGAAGATCACCCAGGCCTTCCGGACCGGTGAAGGGGTCGGATGGCATGAGCACGATGCCAACCTGTTCTTCGGCACCGAGCGCTTCTTCCGGCCCAATTACCAGAACCACCTGGTGACCGAATGGATTCCGGCTCTGGAAGGCGTAGCGGAAAAGCTCACCCGGGGTGCAGCGGTCGCGGACGTCGGCTGCGGCCACGGCGCTTCAACCATGCTGATGGCCAGGGCCTTTCCCAAATCGCTCTTCTTTGGATTTGACTACCACAGCGGCTCCATCGAGTATGCCCGCCACGTCGCCGGGCGGGATGGTCTTCAGGATCAGATCCGTTTCGAAGTGGCCAGCTCGAAGAGTTATCCGGTCAATGGCGGCTATGACCTGGTTACGTTCTTCGACTGCCTGCACGATATGGGTGATCCCAGCGGAGCGGCAGCCCACGTATTCTCGTCGCTCAAGCCGGACGGTACGTGGATGATCGTCGAGCCCTTCGCCCACGACATGCCGGAGGAAAATCACAATCCGGTGGGACGCATCTACTATTCCGCCTCGACGATGATCTGCACACCCGCATCGCTGGCGCAGGAAGTGGGAGCGGCTCTGGGCGCGCAGGCGGGTGAGGAACGAATCCGCAGCGTGGTCACTGCGGCGGGATTCACGCGCTTCCGCAGGGCCGCCGAAACGCCCTTCAACCTGGTCTTCGAAGCCCGGCCCTAGGGTCCTGAGTCATTGTTACCGGACACAAATGGGGCTGTCATTCTGAGCCAGCTCGCGCCGAAGGCGCATCCGCCTGGACGGCCAGTCCCCTACTCCTCCTGCTCGCGCAGCTTGGCGATCACGCTGAAGTCCTCAAGGGTGGTCACGTCGCCCTTAATCTCCCCATGGGTCGCCATCTCGCGCAGCAGGCGGCGCATGATTTTGCCGGAGCGTGTCTTGGGCAGCGCGTCGGTGAAGCGAATATCGTCCGGGCGCGCCAACGCTCCGATCTCCTTCGCCACCCAGGCCCGCAGTTCGTCCTTCAGCTCCTTCGAGGGCTGATGGCCGCCCTCTAGCGTCACGAAGGCCGAAATTGCCTGGCCCTTGAGCGGATCGGGACGGCCGACCACCGCGGCCTCCGCCACCTTGGTATGGGCCACCAGCGCCGATTCGACCTCCATAGTGCCGAGTCGATGACCGCTGACGTTGATGACGTCATCGACGCGGCCCATCAGCCAGAAGTAGCCGTCCGCATCCATGCGCGCGCCGTCGCCGGTGAAGTAGGAGCCGGGAATCTCCGACCAGTATTGCTTCACGTAACGATCCGGATCGCCCCAGATGGTTCGCGCCAGGGATGGCCAGGGCTTGCGGATGACCAGCAGTCCTCCCTGCCCGGCAGGCACCGGCTGGCCCTCCTTCGTCACCACCTCCGGCACAACGCCGAAGAACGGCCGGGTAGCCGACCCCGGTTTCGCCGCCACGGCGCCGGGAATCGGCGAGATCATGATGGCCCCCGTCTCCGTCTGCCACCAGGTATCGACGATGGGGCAGCGGCCACGACCGATCACTTCGCGGTACCAGATCCACGCCTCGGGATTGATCGGCTCGCCTACCGTTCCCAGCAGCCGCAGCGTGCTCAGGTCGTACTTCTGCGGATACTCGTCGCCCCACTTGATGAAGGCGCGGATGGCGGTCGGCGCCGTGTAAAACACCGACACCTTGTGATCGTCAATAATCTTCCAGAAGCGATCCGGCTGCGGATGATTCGGCGCACCCTCATACATCACCGTGGTCGCGCCGTTTTGCAGGATGCCGTAGACGACGTACGAATGCCCGGTCACCCAGCCGATATCGGCCGAGCACCAGTACACATCGTCCTCACGCAGATCGAAGATGTACTTGCTGGTCAGGTAAGTCTGCACCGAATAGCCGCCGGTGGTATGCACCAGGCCCTTCGGCTTGCCGGTTGTTCCCGAGGTGTAGAGGATGTAGAGCGGATCCTCCGAATCCAGCGGCTCAGCCGGGCACTCGGGCGGAGCCTCCGCGACCAGATCATGCCACCAGAAGTCGCGCCCCTCCTTCATCTCCACCGGCGAGCCTGAACGCCGGTACACGACCACGTTCTTCACCGTCGGGCATTGAGCGACGGCCTCATCGACCGTGGCCTTCAGGCGCACCTCGTTGCCGCGCCGGTACGACGTATCCTGGGTGAGAATGGCCACGCACTGCGCGTCGTTGACCCGGTCCACGATGGCGTTGGCCGCGAAACCTCCGAAGATCACCGAATGTACCGCGCCGATCCGCGCGCAGGCCAGAATCGCGATGGCCAGCTCCGGCGTCATCCCCATGTACACCGCCACGCGATCACCCTTGCGGATGCCCAGACACTTCAGCGCGCTGGCGAAGCGCTGCACTTCGGCCTGCAGTTCGCGAAAACTCAGCCGCCGGACTTCGCCCGGTTCGCCTTCCCACAGAATGGCGGTTTTCTCGGCACGCCCGTTTTCCACGTGACGATCGACGCAGTTGTAGCAGAGGTTCAGCTTTCCGCCGACAAACCACTTCGCCCACGGCAGGTTCCAGTCCAGCACCTTTTCCCACGGTGTAAACCAGTGCAGTTCCCGCGCCGCCTCGGCCCAGAAGCCTTCCGGATCCTCGACTGAGCGCCGGTACATCGCCTCATACGCGGCCAAATTGTGAATGTGTGATTGTTGAGCAAATTCCTCAGGTGGAGGAAATACCCGGTTTTCGCGCAGAATGGATTCAAGGTTAGGGCTGATCGTGGTCTCGGCTGCCATGCATTCTCCGTCAGGGACCACAGTAAATTCCCGGCATAGCGGGGCGCAACCAGACCGTACTGACGAAGCCGCTGGAGTCACTCAGCGGAGCGGTCTGGTGCGGCTCTCACCGGTTCGGGTTCGGCTTCCCCTGCTTGCCGAGCTTGCTGGCTCCCGCAAACCGCTGCGTCGCGTGCCGCGTCGCGGCCGAGTGCTCCCCCGGAATGCGCTTACAGCTCCCCTTTGTTCCGGCCTTCTTCCCGGCAACCGGCTCAAAGCCCGGCCAGCAATGTCCGTTCCTGCTCGTTCCCTGAGCCGTTCTCCCGGTTTTCCCGCGTGCCGCGTTCGAAGTGCGTGCTGCCGATTTCCGCGCTGTGGCCATGCAGGGTTAGAAGCCAAAGGCCGCGCCGGCGCCGCCCGGCGGCAATCGCGACAAGTTCATCCTCAAACCCTATGCCAGGTCAGCATCCAGCGTGAGTTGCTGTGCCACGGCCCGCAGGCGCTTATCGCGCGTCCACAGGCGACTATCGGGTGTCAGCAGGACAGCCGCGAGAAGATGCGCATCCAGGTAGCCGATTCCGCTCCCGAATAACGACCAGTCTTCGATCAGGCGGAGCGCCTCGCTCTCCTGAGCAACTACAACTCGAGGCAGCCGTTCAAGGGCGTAGAGCGTGGCAGCCCGCAGTGCCCAGCCGCCCAAAGAAATCTCGCCCAGTACGAAGGGATGCATGGCAATCGCATCCGATTGCAGCAGCCGCTGTAGCATTCGATCGCCCCCGTTGAGATGATCGATCCAAACGGAGGTATCCGCCAGAATCAAACCGCAATCGTCCTCCTGCGGCGTACCGGCTTTAGTCCTGGAGCCGACCCGCCCAGCCGCGCCAGCCTGCGCGCTGCTTCACGCTCCACGAGCGCCTTCAATGCCGCGTTGACCAGAGCGCTGTTTTCCTCGATTCGGGTGTATTCGCGCGCATCTTTCAGCAGCGCATCGTTAAGCGTAACGGTGGTCCTCATCGAACTCCTCGTCGGCATCTAATATCGCATCAATTGATGCACAAATCAATGCGCTGTAAGTCTCCCCGCCGCTCGCCTGAGAAGCGCCCACGGCATAATGGACTTTCATGCCTGACCGCATCCTCGCCGTCATCCCCGCACGCCTCGCCTCCACCCGCCTGCCGCGCAAAGTGCTGCGCGAAATCGCCGGAGAGCCCATGCTGGCCTGGGTTTACCGGGCGGCTCGAGCCTGTCCGCAACTCGACCAGGTCCTCATCGCGACCGACTCCCAGGAGGTTCTCGAGTTTGCCCAGACGCACAGCCTGCCGGCGGTCTTTACCCCCGAAGATTGCGCCAGCGGCACGGACCGCGTCTACGCTGTGGCCCAATCCATTCCCGCCGACATCTACGTCAACGTGCAGGGCGATGAGCCGCTGCTGACATCTGAGCATTTCGCTGCCCTGCTCGCGCTTTTTGAGAGGTCGGAAGTCGAAGTTGGAACCTTGGCCGTTCGTTGCCCGCCGGACGAGATCAACAATCCCAGTTCCGTAAAGGTCGTGACCGCCGGCAGCGGGCGCGCGCTTTATTTTTCTCGCGCCGCCATTCCTTACGATCGCGACAACAGCGGCTTTACCGGCTATCGGAAGCACCTCGGCATCTACGCCTACCGCAAAGACGCGCTGCGCCGCTTCGCCACGCTGCCGCCGTCGCGCCTGGAGCGCGTCGAGCGGCTGGAACAACTGCGTCTGCTCGAGAATGGCATCGACATTCACGTTGCGGATGCTCCCAGCGATACCATCGGCGTCGATACGGAAGAGGATTTCGCGGCCGCCGAGGCCATCCTTGCAGCACGTGCCCAACAAGGACCTTAAAGCGTTTCTAATTTAAGTGCTTACATATCCGGAGGAGGCGAAGTAGTTGGTGCACTCGCCTGGCGAGACGGTGAGGAGCAACTGGCCGATCTGTTCCCACAGGTCTTCGGTGGATCGTTTGGCAGCTTTTCGGAGCAGGGTCTTGAGTTTCGAGAAGAGCTTTTCTATGGGGTTCAGATCGGGCGAATAGGGCGGCAGATAGAGCACGGTGGCGCCGGCCAGAGCGATGGTCTGCCGGACGCCGTCCACTTTATGGCTGCTGAGGTTGTCGAGGATGACGAGGTCGCCTCTGTGCAGTGTGGGGCACAGGAACTGCTCCACCCAGGCCAGGAACAACTCCCCGTCCATGGGTCCCGTCCACCACCATGGGAGCGGTCAGTTGCGAGCGGCGCAGGGCGGCGACAAAGGTCGTTGTTTGCCAGTCGCCGAGAGGCGCTGCAGCGACGCATCGGCAGCCCCGGGGAGCACGGCCATGGCTTCGCGTCATGTTGGTCGCAGCCCAGGTTTCGTCAATAAATACCAGCTTCTCGACGTCCATCCTTGGCTGCGCATCAGCCCATGCGCGTCGTGCCGCCTGCACGTCCTCGCGCTCTTGCTCGCTGGCGTGCAGCGTTTTTTTTGAAGGTCAGATTCCAGTTGTTCAGCTGGTGCCAGAGCGCGCCGATTTTGATCGCAACACCCTCGGCCGCCAGCCGCTCCTGCAGCTCCGCCAGAGTCAGGCCAGGCTCGCCCGCAATCCAGGCGCGCAAAGTCGGCTCCGCTTCCTCCAGCCGGGATCGGCGATGGCCGCCAATCTGATAACTGTTGCGCACCCCGGTCTGCTGCTCCCGGTCCCGCACCTGATAGACATAGAAGCGGCTCACCTCAAAGCGCCGCGCCACCGCCGATGGGCCATCCCCGCGGGCCAGCGCGCGCAGCACACGATCACGCAAATCCTGGGAATACGACTGCATCCGGACCCTCCCTTCGAGGGACAGGATGATTATCCCATCAAATGTAGATACTTAAATTAGAAACGCTCTAGTGCCTCAGGTCGCCTTCAGTTCCGCTCCCTTCGACTCCCGCCCGAACATCGTCACCACAATCAGATAGACGGCCACAATCGCGACCGTTGCCGCCAATACCCAGGCATAACCGCCCAGACGTTCTGCCGCCCGCGCCTGAATCACGACATTTTTCGACGAGATGAGGTTGCCCAGTTGGTAGGCAAGACCCGGAAAGGTTGCGCGCACCGGCCCCGGCGATAATTCGCTGAGCCACGCCGGCACTACCCCCCACGCCCCCTGCACCATGAACTGCATCAGGAACGCTCCGCCGGCCAGCGCTGCCACAGAATGAGAAAGCGCGAAGAGCGGAATTGCGGGAAGCGAGAGCAGTGCCGCCAGCAGGATGGCACGCTTGCGGCCGATCCGCTCTGACAGGCTGCCGAAGACCATCCCCCCGGCCAGCGCCCCCAGGTTATACACAATGGCAATCGCGCCGGTGAGCTCCGCTGAAAAGCCATGATCCTTCTGCAGGAAGGTCGGATACAGATCCTGCGTGCCGTGCGAGAACGAATTAAATCCCGTCATGAGCAGAACGAGAAACAGGAAAGTTCCGGCGTAGCGCATCACACCACGCGCGGTACCTACGGCCGGAAGTCTGCGCGTATCCCGCGGCTGGTCGCGGCGTTCCGTCCAGGTCGGCGACTCCTCCACTTTCCCGCCGATGTAGAAGACCAGCAGAGCCGGCGCTGCGCCTACCAGGAACATGCCTCGCCAGCCGAAGGCGTACCCGTGCCAGGTGAAATGCGAGAACCATGGAAACAGCAGGGCGTACGCCGCAGCAGCCACGAGGTAGCCGATCGCGTAGCCCTCCTGCAACAGGCCGGAGAAAAATCCGCGGTTCTCCTTCGGCAGCGTCTCAAAGGCCAGCGCCGCGCCCACTCCCCATTCCCCGCCCATGGCAATGCCGAACAGAGCGCGCAGCACCAGCAGCGTATGCATCGACCCGGCGAAGGCGCAGGCCAATTCCAGCAGTGAGTAGCAGGCGATGTTCAGCATCAGCACCGGTCGGCGTCCGAAACGGTCCGCCAAAGCCCCAAACAAGAATGCCCCTACGGGCCGGAATGCCAGGGTGAGGAACAAAGCCTCGGCCACCTCGGAGCGTGCCACGCGAAAATCCGCGGCCACCGCCGAGACGCAGAACACCAGAATGAAATAGTCGAAGGCGTCGAGCGACCAACCGAGAAAGCAGGCAACGAAGGCGTGTCTCTGCCGGGAGGTCAGATTCCGGAAGGGGCTCGGCATTGCAGCAGGTTACCAAAGCAGCGTGACGAGCTCTGCAATCCTCATTCCGCTGGCGAGGACGGCACGCCGGGCAGGCACCGGTCTCAATTGCCGGAGAGCATCCAGCGGTCCATCAGGGTGTGTGCGCAGCGCGCGCCGCAAAGATGCCGTACGTCGGCGGAATGGGCCAGAAACGAGTGCCACGGCGTGAGCTTCATGACGGTCTGCTCCGGCTGGCCGGGCAGCGGAGAGATGGTTTCTGTCCAGGCGAGCCACCAGTCCTCCGACTCCTCATTTTTGGTGTTATTGCAGACATCGCAGAAGAATTCCTCAGTGAAAGCCATGGAAGTATGATCCCCATCAAACGAACTGGTCTGGTATCGCAGCGGAGCCGGGCCGCAAGAGCTGTCGATGCGACTGCTACCAGTGTGCCCAGGAAGGTAAGATAAACGCCAGGGTCCGGGGCGAACGATTGCAGGGATCGGGAGGCTTTGATGCTGTTTTCTCCGAATCTGCCGAAGGACAAACCGCCGGCCCGTCTTCTGCTCTCCCTCGCCTGCCACGCCGCGATGCTCGGTCTGGTACTCCTGCTCACGCTGCATGCAAAGGTGCACCCGGTTTATCACGAGAGCCGCTGCTGTACTGTCGCGCTGTACTGGTCCGGTACGACGAAGATGGGCAACGCAAAAGCTCCCGCCGCGCCGCCGAGAAGAAAGGTCCACAAGCCGGCCCCTCCGGCGTCAGCTGCGAATAAGACGGCTTCGCCAGTACCTGCGACACAAAGCGCATCGCCGCAGTCCGGACTCGCTGCTCCGCAGCAACAGCCGACGGCAGGAACCGGTACGGGCTCTGAGGATGCCGAGCCTGCCTTTCCAGTCTTCTATCCCACGCCCGGAGTGCCTGATCCCTCGCTGCTGCCGGCCAAAGAGCAGAAGGTGATCGTCGATGTGCAGATCAGCGCGATGGGAGACGTGATCGACGCAAAGTTGGTCCAGGGTCTCGGCAACAATGTCGATCAGATCGTGCTGGACACGGTCAAAGGCTGGCGATTCCATCCGGCCACGCTGAACGGAACGGCCATCGCCTCGATGGAAGAGCTGGTCTTCCCCTTCAGCCGGAATGCGCCATCGATGAACCCTGCGACCGGCGCCTGAGTTCCGCTTCACTCTGGCAGCTCGCTCCCGCGTTCGGTCAATGAAAAGCGGCCTGGCACAGATCTCCAATGGAAAACCTGTAACCCAACCGCAACAATCATCGGGAAACGGCGCGAACTAATCGCAGCAGCAGCACTCCTCCTGCCCACAATACGAACAGCAGCCGCATAATCCGCCACCATTCTGGCTTTGCGCGAAGCGCGTCTGCCCGTGCGGCCAGCACCCGCCGGCAATGGAGGGGATCACTAGCACTTCATCTCCATCTTTGAAGGCGTACTTCTCGTTGCCGAGGAAGCGTATGTCTTCCTCGTTGACATAGAAGTTGATGAAGCGCCGAATCTGACCGGAGTCGTCGCGCAGGTGCGAACGCAGCGCCGGGAAGGTGGTCTCGATCTCGGTGATCAGCTGCGGCAGGTTGCCGGCGCTCGACTGCAGTTCGCGGGCGCCGTTGGTGTGCTTCTGAAATGCGTTGGGCAACAGGACTCTAACGGACAAGGGCTCCTCCCAGTTCTAACTCGGTCTCTTCGTTGCGCTCAGAGACGTAATTCTCAAAATCAGTCAGCCGCGGACGAATCGCCGCGTGCTGCTCATAGGCTCCGCTCAAAACATCGGTCGTCTTCAGACCGTTGCCGGTGATGCAGGTGACGGTCAGCTCGTCGGGCTGGATGCGCTCATGTGCATAGAGGCGCGCAGTGACGGCCGTGGTCACACCGCCGGCAGTCTCCGTGAAGATGCCTTCGGTCTCAGCCAGTTCCTGTATGGCGGAGACAATCTCGACATCCGATACATCCTCAGCCCACCCGCCACTCTCGCGGATCGCGCGCGCCGCGTAGACTCCGTCAGCCGGGTTTCCGATAGCCAGCGAGCGGGCGATGGTCGCTGGGCGCTGCGGCTCGATGTGATCAGCGCCATTCTTCACAGCGGTAGAAATGGGCGAGCATCCGGTGGCCTGCGCTCCGAAGAAGCGGACCGGCTTATCTTCGACCAGGCCCAGCGCGACCAACTCTTTAAACGCCTTGCGAATTTTCGTAATCAGCGATCCGCCGGCCATGGGCACCACCACGTTGTCGGGCAGGCGCCAGCCCAGTTGCTCGGCGATCTCAAAGCCTACGGTCTTGGAGCCCTCGGCATAGTAGGGGCGGAGGTTCACATTGACGAAGCCCCAGCTGTAGCGGTCAGCGATCTGCGAGCAGAGCCTGTTCACGTGGTCGTAGTTGCCGTCGATGCGGACCAGCGTTGCGCCATACACCTGCGTGTTGAGAATCTTGGCGGCCTCGAGATCGGACGGAACGAGGATGTACGTCTTCAGTCCCAGGCGCGCGGCCTGCGCAGCCACGGCGTTGGCCAGATTGCCGGTGGAGGAGCAGCCGACGGTGTCAAACCCAAAAATCTGAGCGTTGGCCAGCGCCACGGAGACGACGCGGTCTTTGAAGCTCAGCGTGGGCAGGCAGACAGCGTCGTTCTTGATGTAGAGATTGCGTGCGCCGATACGCTCGGCGAGACGCGGAGCGCGCAGCAGAGGCGTCCAGCCCGCAGGCGTCGCCGGCTTGTAATCATCCGGAACCGGCAGCAGAGCCTGATAGCGCCACATGCTCGACGGACCGGCGGCAATCGCTTCGCGCGTAAAGGCGCGCTTCGCCGCGTCCAGGTCGCAGACCACTTCGAGCGGAGAGAAGCACTCGTCACAGATGGAAAGCGGGGCATTCTCATACCGCTTTCCGCATTCACGACATCGCAGTTCGTATGCAGCAGCCATCCAGCCCTCGATTCGAGAGCAGCGTCGGGCAAATATACGGGCGCGCGTGACGACTTCTTCGCTACTTCTGGTACTACCAGGGATTGCGCGAGATGCGATACAGCCTGCACCCCGAATCTCATGTTCCCCACCTTACGGTGAGCGAGAGTTGACACCGATGTCCTGAATTGCTCAGGCCGGTTGTCGTGGCGTCACAGGGCCCGTCCCTCAGCCACTCTGCATGAAATTCAGGCTCGCTCTTTAGGAGCAAACTTGAATATTTATTTAATACCATAGCCGCAGCGCGGGTGCAACTGCCTGATTCCTTTTTCCTCCGGAAGCGCCTGTATACCATAAGGTAAATGCTTCAGTACCGCAAAGAAACGAACAACCGCCACATCGGCGCTTTCCCCCGGGTCCGGAAAGCCTGGGCATACACGGCACTGGTCCTGGTCGCGATGCTGGTCGCGCTCTGCGGGCAGCGATACATCGCCATGGCTCAGCAGCTGACGGGCCTCGATACCCAGGCACAGAGCAACGCGATCATTGCTCATCTGAACTCCGTCATCGGGTTCTATCACTCCATCGATCAGCCGATCCAGAAAGCGGGTGAGCCCAACGATGTCGTCTATCGCGATCAGGCATTGAGCGCGGCAACGCAGATCGCACAGCTCGCCTTTCAATCGGCGAAGGCCCAGGCGCAGCTGATGGGTGCCAATGCGCCACATGTTGCGCCCGCTGCCGGCACCACCGTCTCCGGAGAACAACAGCGGATGCAGGCTTCTCAGGCCAACGTCGAGCAGCGCATCAGCGACCTTGAAGGCCGCCTGGCGGCTCTCGATAAGCAAATCGCCACCGCCAAAGCCAGCGCCGTGCCCGCGCTTCAGGCGCAGAAGAAGCAGCTTCACGACGCGCTCGATCTGGCGAACGCGATGAAGGACGCTCTGGGCCGGATCGTCGCCATGTCCGCCACTGCCGGCGGCACTGCCCTGGCCGCCAACATCACCCGCCTCGAAGACTCAGTTCCGGAGCTGCACAGCAACAACAAAACCAGCACGCCACAGCTGACCACCATTCAGTCCGCGCTCTCAGCTGGCGTGACCAGCCAGGGAACGGTGCTCTTCCAGCTGCTCGAAGCGCGGCATAGCCTCGTTATGCTGCAGCAGCAGAACGACCGTTTGCATCGCCAGGTTCTCGCGCTGCGCAACCCGCTGGGAGCCATCCTGCGTGGTCTTATCCAGCAGGGGCAACAGTTATCCAATCAGGCCGAGCAGGCGCCACCGCCGCCTCCCGCCCGTCGTTCCAAACATGCCGCGCCAACCACACCGCAAGCCGCGACTCCGCCGCCGGTGGACCTCGAGTCCATCACGCGCCAGTTCAAGGCGATCACCGCAGCGACGGTGCCTTTGAGCCAGGAAATCATCGTCCTCGAAAGCAGCCGCTCCAATCTCGTCGCCTGGAAAGCCTCGCTCGATCGTGAATATTCCAGCATCCTTCACGCGCTGTTGCTGCGCGTCTTCGTCATCGCCATCGCACTGCTGATCATCCTGGCGGCCGGCGAGATCTGGACCAAAGCCGCAAACAAGTACGTGCGCGATATCCGCCGCCGCCGTCAGCTGCTTATTGTTCGCAGGGTGGTCGTTGGATTCCTCTCCGCCATCGTGATCCTCTTCGGCTTCGTCACCCAGTTTCATTCGCTGGCGACCTTTGCCGGATTCATCACCGCGGGTATCGCCGTCGGCCTCCAGACCATCCTTCTCTCCGTGGCCGCCTACTTCTTCATCATCGGTCGCTATGGCATCAAAGTGGGCGACCGGATCACCATCGCTTCCGTCACCGGCGATGTCATCGACGTGGGGCTGGTCCGTTTCTACGTCATGGAGCTGGCTGGAGCTGGCGTCGAGCTGAACCCTACCGGCCGGGTTGCCGTTTTCTCCAACGCCGTCCTCTTCCAGGCCGGCACGCCGCTCTATAAGCAGTTGCCCGGCAGCGGTTATCAGTGGCACGAACTGACCGTGAAGCTGGCCGACGCTGCTGATTACCGGAAGATCTGCGACACCCTCGTCAAAGCGGTCCATTCCGTTTACGACGAATACCGCCAGAACATCGAGCAGCAGCACCGCCTCGTCCAGAACTGGATGCAGGCCACCATCGATCCGCCGGAGATCCAGTCGCGGCTGCAGTTCAGCGGCGGAGCCTTCCAGCTCTGGGTACGCTACCCGGTGGAGATCGACCGCGCCGGCATGATCGATGAGAAGGTCACCGGCGCGCTGCTTGAGCATATGGCGGCAGATCCCGCCATCAAGAGCGCCGTGGCCGCAACGCCTTCGATTCAGCCGTCGGTCCGCGGCTGACCCGTGCGGGGTGTCCAGCAGCGAACACGGCCGTCCTGCGTGAACCTCGCCAATCTGCAGCTGGCACGCGCCGTCGCGCGTGAGCGTGAGCTGGCGGCGCGCGGCCCTCGGCGCTGGACGGGAGCGCCTGGTCTGGTCAGCACTGGCAGACAGCTTGGTGCTTGCAGTCACCGGCGGCGCGCTGGGTATCCTGCTCTCCTTTGCAGGAGTGAGCCTGTTCATCTCTGCCGCTCCCCGCAATCTGCTGCGCCTGACCGAAACCCATGTGAGCTGGCCGGTGCTGGCCGCGGCGGGGGGACTTTCGATAATGACTGCGCTCCTGTTCGGGCTGCTGCCCGCGCTGCGCTCCATGAAAGTCGATCCGCAGGCGGCGCTTCAGTCCAGCAATAGCCGCGTATCCAATTCCCGGGAAAGCCAGCGCACGCGCCATCTGCTGGTCGCGATGGAAGTTGCCTGCACGCTTGCTCTGCTCATGGTCACTGGTTTGCTGGTTCGCAGCTTCTCTCGTCTCCTGAACCAGAATCGCGCCTTCGCAAGCGGCCATATCACACTGGCGCAGGTCTATTTGTACGCAAAGCAATACGGCGACGAGAATCCCAAATCCGCACAAGCTCGCTCTGCATTCGTCGACCGCGCCCTGGCGGAACTGGCTCGTCTGCCGGGCGTGCAGTCGATTGCCACCACCAGCGAACGTCCAATGAGCGGAGACACCTGGATCGACGACGTCGTGCGGCCCGATCATCCGCTTCCTGCGGAGCGGACTCCGAACGCAAACGTTCGCTGGATCAGCCCTGGCTACGTCAGCGCTCTCCAGATACCGCTGCTATCAGGACGCGATCTTGCGGACTCCGATAAGAATCATCCTTTCAACGTCCTCATCTCGGCGCAGGCGGCGCGCAATATCTGGCCCGGCGAAAATCCGCTGGGCAAGACATTCACGATGGGGTTTGATAAAGCCTTTACGGTAGTCGGTGTCCTCGCCGATGCGCGCATCAACGACCTGAAGACCACGGCCAACGTGATCTATGTGCCTTATTGGCAAAACGCGCAATGGCGCAACTACTTCCTCATCCGCAGCCCGGAAGCCTCGGCTGGGCTGGCGCCGTCCATTCGCCGGGTCATCTGGAATATCGATCCTCAGGTGGCCATTCCGGGAATTGATGCTCTGGACCGGCAGGTGAAAGACTCCGTCGCACCGGAACGCTTCCAGGCCCTGCTGCTTTCCAGTTTTGGTGTCGCCGCTCTGCTGCTTGCCCTGCTGGGGATCTATGGAGTCCTCGCCTATTCGGTCTCGCTGCGCCAGCAGGAGTTCGGCATCCGCATCGCGCTCGGCTCCGACAAGCCTTCGCTGATGGCTCTGGTCGCGCGCCAGGCGGTCCTGCCGGTTGTAGCCGGGATCGCCGCCGGTTTGATGCTCGGGTTGGCAGTCACGCGCTGGGTCCATAGCCTGCTGTATGAGACCCGCGCTGCCGATCCCCTGGCCGTTGCCGCGAGCATCGCGCTGCTGGCAAGCGCGGCTCTGATCGCCACGCTGCTGCCGGCGCGGCGCGCCGCCCAGACCGATCCCATGGCGGTGTTGCGCAACGAATAAGGCTTATGGCTGTCCGCTGAAATCAACCTTCAGCCGCCTGCCAAGACTGCTGCTCTCGCGCGCCAGTTCGATCAGACGGGTAGTCCGCCATGCCTGCTCCGGCTTCACCGCTAGTTCCGCTTTGCCCAGCAGAGCATCGCGCACATTGGCGTAATAGCCGCGGTAGTCTCCGCGCAGGGTCCGCACGCGCCGCACGATGGTCTCGCCGTCAGCGCAAAGCCTTACCTCGCCCCAGCCGCTCTCTGGTTCCTCACCGAAGCCGGGTGAGTCAAAGGTCATCCCCGCCTTCAGCTGATCCTCCTGCGGATCGATGCCCCACTTTGTGAAGCTGCCGCGAGTGCCGTGGATGACGCAACGCGGACGCGGCGCGCAGGCGGTCAGGGTGCTGCGCAATAATGCCGTCATCGGGCGCGGCCTCTCAAAACGAAGGAAGATGTCCCACGCATCATCCACAACTGCGTTTTCGCGGTCGACGCGCACGCTGGCAAAGATGGAATCCGGCGTACCGAAGAGCACCAGAGCTTCATCGATGACATGCGCACCGAGGTCGAAGAGGATGCCGCCGCCGGGTCCGCCGCTCTCGCGCCATACATCGCGCCGTGGTTCGGAGCGGAAGCGATCGAAATGGGAGTCGTAAGAGACGATGCGGCCCAGCTCTCCGCTGTCGAGCACCTGACGGATGGTCTGGAAGCCGCTGTCCCAGCGCCGATTCTGATACACGGTCAGCAGAAGCTTGCGCTCGCGCGCCACTCGGATCAGGTCAGCTGCTTCTTCGGATCTCAGCGTGAACGGCTTATCAACAACCACGTGGCGCTGCTCGCGGAGGCATTGCTTTGCCAGCTCATAGTGGGAGTAGCTCGGGGTAGCGATCACCACCAGCTGGATGCTGACGTCTTTCAGCATCTCCTCCACAGAGCGCGCCAGCTTGATCCCGGGATACTCCAGGGCGGCTTCATCCCCGCTGCGCTGAACAACGCAGGCCAGTTCAAGACCTGGCGTGGCCTGCACCACACCGGTGTGAAAAATTCTGCCTGCCAGGCCGAAGCCCACGACACCAACACGGATCGGTTCGTGCATAACGACCATTATGCCAGCGCGAACGGAAAGGCCTGAGCTTCGGTTGCAGATTGAGAGCACGATGACACTCGCGCGCCGGCGCGGAGCGTGTATGCCTGGACGGCCAGTCCTGATATTCTGCGCGACAGAGTCATCACGTAACCGGACCTCCCATGCTGCTCGAATTGCGAGCCGAAAACTACGCCGTCATCGACCACGCCATCGCCGGTTTTGGACCCGGGCTCAATCTGCTGACCGGTGAAACCGGAGCGGGCAAATCGATCCTTGTGGATGCACTGGCGCTGCTCATGGGGCAGAAAGCCTCAACCGGGCTGATCCGCCACGGAGCCGACCGCGCCGTGCTTTCCTGCGTCTTCCAGAGCACGCGCGGCGCCGAGCACATCCTCGAAGACAACGGCATCGATGCCGAAGGCGAAGAGATCATCCTTCGGCGCGAGATTCTGGACAACGGCAAAGGCCGCGTCTACGTGAATAACCAGCCGGCCACCGTCGCTGTGCTGCGTCAGCTCGCGCCGGAGCTTGCTCTCATCCATGCGCAGAGCGAGACGCTGTCAGGCTTTGATCAGGCACAGCAACGCGGCCTGCTCGACCGCTTCGGCGGCCTGGCAATCGAGTCTGTAGCCGAGGCCTTCGCGCGCTGGCGAGGAATCCAGGACCGTCTGGAAGAGCTGGAGCGCGACGAGCATGATCGCCTGCGCCTCGCCGATCTGTGGAGCTTCCAGGCGCGGGAGATTGGCGCAGCCAAACCCGAGCCGGGCGAAGACGAGGCTCTTGAAACCGAAAAGCGCGTACTCGCCAATGCCGAGAAGCTGTATGCCGCCGCTATGAGCGCCAACAACCTCCTCTACGAGGACAGCGGCTCTGCTGAATCAGCCCTTCGCGCAGCCCAAAAGCAGCTCGATGAGCTGGCGCGCTACGACCCGAAGTTCCTCGATGCCGCTCAGCAGATTGCCTCCGCGCGCGCCATCGTTGAAGATGTGAGCGCCACAGTGCGCGACTACGCTGAGGGCATCGACGCCTCGCCCGAGCGGTTGGCCGAGATCGAAGACCGCCTGGCGCTGCTCGATCGCCTCAAGCGCAAATACGGCGCCACCCTCGCCGAGGTGATTGCCTTCGGCGAAGAAGCAGAGCGCAAGCTGGCCGAGATCGAGAATCGCGACGAGATCCTGCGCGGCCTGCGCACTGACCTCGCCAAAGCATCCGAATCCTACAAAACCGCCGCGCGCACTCTCACCGGAGAGCGTATCGCCGCCGCCAGAAAGCTGGAGAAACTGGCCGAAGCGCAGATCAACGACCTGGCCATGAAGGCACGCTTCTCGGTTGCCGTCACGCCGCGCGAAGAATCATCCGCGTGGACCATTCACGGGTGGGATGACGTCGAATGCCGCATCGCCACCAATGCCGGCGAGCCGCTGCAACCTCTCGACCAGATTGCGTCGGGTGGCGAGATGTCGCGCGTGCTGCTGGCCCTTAAGGTCAGCGTGGAAGAAGGCGCCAACCGCTCACGCGCCCGCAAGGTGCAGGTCCCCCGTACGCTGGTCTTCGACGAAATCGACATCGGCATCGGAGGCCGTGCCGCTGAGGCTGTCGGCCGCAAGCTGCAGGCGTTGTCGCGCGCCCAGCAGGTGCTGTGCGTCACTCATCTGCCTCAAATCGCCGCCTTCGCCGACCAGCACTTCCTCATCGAGAAACAGGAGAAGCAGCGCCGCACCCACACGTCGGTTCGCCTGCTCAGCTCCACCGAGCGCGCGGAGGAGATCGCGCGCATGATCAGCGGCGCCACGGTAACGGAGACGTCGCTGCGACACGCAGAACAGATGCTGAAGAGCAGCGGAGCAGCCGCCGCGATCCAAAACACCGGATCACGATGATGCTGCGGCGAGGGAAGTGCGCGATGCAACAGCAGCTGGTGCGCTGCCCGGATGACTTGGTTCCTTACACGAAGTTGTCCGGCATGAGCGGGACCGCGCTAGAAGCCCCGGCTTTCAGTCCGGGGAAATATGCCTGACAATCACGGGCCTTCAGGCCCGGAAACGCTCTGCATCATTCAGGGCACTATGCCCCGGGATCGTAGTTCAAATTCGGAGCCAGCCAGCGCTCCACCTCGGCCACGCTCATGCCCTTGCGCTGGTGGTAGTCCGCCACCTGATCGCGGTCGATCTTGCCCACGCTGAAGTAGCGCGACTCCGGATGAGCGAAGTAGAAGCCGCTCACGCTCGAGCCGGGCCACATGGCAAACGACTCGGTCAGCTGAATGCCGGTCTGCGCATCGACGTCAAGCAGACGCCAGAGGATACCCTTTTCCGTATGATCGGGGCAGGCCGGGTATCCGGGAGCAGGGCGGATGCCGCGATATTTTTCTGCGATGATCTCTTCCCTGCTCAGCCGCTCCGCGCACCCGTAGCCCCACTCGCGGCGCACACGCTGATGCAGATATTCGGCAAAGGCTTCGGCCAGCCGGTCGGCCAGGGCTTCGGCCATGATCGCGTTGTAGTCATCGTGATCGGCCTTAAATTGCCGCACCAGCACATCGAGACCGACCCCGCCGGTCACTGCAAACGCGCCCATCGTGTCTTCGAGTCCCGTCTCGCGCGGAGCGATGAAATCCGCCAGCGAACGACACGGTTCTCTGCCCTCGCGATTGGCCTGCTGTCGCAGGAAGTGAAAGGTCTGATCGACAGCACTGCGTGAAGCGTCGGTGTACAGCTCCACATCGTCGCCCACCGCGTTCGCAGGAAAAAGCCCATAAACGCCGCGCGCGCTCAGCAGCTTCTCGTCGATGATGCGGTCGAGCAGCGCATTGGCTTCCGCAAAAAGCTGCCGTGCCTGCGCCCCCTGCCTTTCGTCATCGAAAATGCGCGGGTAAACGCCCTTCAGCTCCCAGGTGTGGAAGAGCGGACTCCAGTCGATATATCCACGCAGCTCTGCCAGCGATACATCGTCGAGCACCCGCACGCCGCTGAACGACGGCGCCGCGATGTCTTCAGCGCGCCACACGATCGGTGTGCGCCGGCCGCGCGCCTCCGCGATCGAAACCATCGGCTGGCGTGGAGCAGAGTGGGCCTTGCGCACCGCCGCGTATTCGACGCGCAGCTGGGTGACGAAGGCCGCCTTGTTCTCGTCGCTGAGCAAACTCGTCGTCACCGGTACGGCGCGGCTGGCATCAACGACGTGCACCACCGGCTCGCTGTAGTGCGGAGCAATCTTGATCGCCGTATGTGCGCGGCTGGTGGTCGCACCGCCGATCAGCAGCGGCACTCGGAACTCCAGCCGCTCCATCTCCCGCGCCACGTGCACCATCTCGTCCAGAGAGGGCGTGATCAACCCGCTCAGGCCAATCACATCGGCCTTCTCCGCACGGGCGCGCTCCAGAATCTTCTCCGCCGGCACCATCACGCCCATGTCGATCACTTCATAGTTGTTGCAGGCCAGCACCACACCCACGATGTTCTTGCCGATATCGTGCACGTCGCCCTTCACCGTGGCCAGCACGATCTTGCCCTG
>Ga0335072_10000372_pt1 | contig 92013 bp, 70 predicted proteins | sample Lox_Sample_21_FD_206725 | JGI IMG/M metagenome (GOLD analysis project Ga0335072, IMG submission 206725) | Soil microbial communities from Loxahatchee National Wildlife Refuge, Florida, United States - Lox_Sample_2.1 | ecosystem: Environmental > Terrestrial > Soil > Wetlands | place: USA...
CCGCAAGGCGCACGATGCCAAGATCATCGCGGAAATGCCCGCCATGCTTGAGCATTGGGCCGTCCCCGAGGCAATCGGCGACGGCGAGTCGCAAACCGCGCAGCGACGCGCAATTGAAGCCGTTCTCGACACCCTCATTCAGGAAAACGTCCAGGTTCCTGTTCCGGCAATTGCTGCCGTTGCTGAATTCTTTCCCGGCGAGGCTGCCATTCTAATTGGCCGCCTGCCCTTGTCTGACGCCCGCGCGACTCTGGCTGACTGGACTTACGGAAAAACAGCAACCTGGAGTGGGAGCACCCTAGCTCGCGTTGCATCGATGATGCTGGCAAAGGATCCTGGACCAAGTCGCGGATTCGTATGGAATCGCGAGCACGCTGATGTCGGGTTTGTGGCCAGCGTTGTCGCGACCTCCGAGGAGGAGTTGCGGATCACAGTCGTTTCCGCAAAAACAGAGCATGAGGGAACTGTTAGCGGCGCCTGCGAAGACTCACTAGGCACCGCACTTGCCCCAGGATGGCCGCAAGTCTACGTCTATGCTCTTGTCGAAAACGATCCTCAAGTGAGGGCGCCGATTGTCGTCGATCTGGATGGGGATAGCATCGTCTCCGTGCGCGTCAAAGAGAATGGCGGGTGGGGAACGTGCAACGCAGTCGAAGATCTCGATGCCTCAACAAGGCACCGACTTATCGCGCATTGGCTGGGCGTGCTGGAGAAGGAAATGTCCTGGCAGCCGGTGGAGGGCCATACCATCGTATGGACCGACGAGGCCTCGTACGAGCGACAACTCGGAGAGACCACGGAAGCTCAGCGAGAGAAGCTTCATGGCACGGTCGAATCGCTCCTCAGGCGCGGGCTTCTGACGGAGGGCGAAGCAGCGATGGTGGCCCCAAGGCTTCTCGTCACCGTCCAATGCGAGATCGAGCCGTGTCCTCTCAACTGATCCAGTTTCGGCCATCTCTTGGAGGCCAGGCGTTTCAAATCCATCGCGGTTCCGCTCGCTCCGTTCTTCCCAAAATCTGGCGCGAGAAGCAAAAACACAAATACGCCCAAAAGCAAGCCACGGAAATGCCGGGGTATGGAAAGCATGGAAAGCCATAAAGCCGGCTTTCCACCCTATCCATACCGAGAAGCGTCCGTCCGGGCTCACTGCGTCACTCAAACCCGCATTTCTAAGGCTATTGAAGACGACCGAAAGCTTAGGATATGCAGTGGTCTGGCCTTCGCTAAACACTTGATGGCTATCTAATAGGTTCGCAAGGCATAGCAACAGTACAAGGTGAACTCTTCCCCTAAGCCGTGACATATTGATTCCTTCGACTGGACGTTCTGGCATGTTGACGGGATGTCAAGTTCTATCTGCCGCTCAGTTTACTGATACCATTCCGCATTGTTATAGAAAGACCGCCATAATTCAAATCCGCGGTAGCCACCACCATCGTTGGTTGTTTGAACAAAGGGAGTGTAATGGTACTGCGCCTCTGTTGCCGCATTAGCCGTCCACAATCCCACCAGCATACAATGCGAATGAGATTTTTGGGTTCTTCCTACATGTTTGGGAATCGGTCGTTCCGTACCCGTACTGGATACTATTGTCGACTATCGTTTTCGGATAGTCTTGGAGCTCATCAGGATCAATCGGGAAGAAATGTGGCGCCCCATCGTCGGCGTAATTTGGTAGCGAGATCCCCTTATAGACATGATGGAGAATTGCAAGGGGAAAACTTGCGGTGGCCGATACTATCATCGCCGCCACGGCGTTGCACTATGGCCTGACCCTCATCACCGAGAATAAGAAAGATTTCCCGATGCCGGAGCTGCAGCTTCATCCGCTCGGCGGGACGGCCGCATGAGCAATAAGCTGCCGGAGTCAAAGGCAACAAGCAAACGAGCCCGCAAAATCAAAGCGGCTAGCGTCCGCGTGCATCAGGCTATACCGGATCAGCGCACTGACTGGCTGACCGTAATCGACCAGATCCGCGAAGAGCGCACGCAAGCGGTACTCGGTCTCAATTGTGCTGACGAGCCCGGCTGCATATGGAAGAGCTCTCGATTATATCCTGCCCGCTCCTGCCCACCTCGCCGGGGGAATTCCCGTGCCGGCCATCATCGCCGATGCCGGAGACAAGGCGAGCGAACATTTCCTCGAATTCTTCGCCGCCACAAACCGCATGCCTAATATGCGCGAGGCGTACGTGCAGGCCGCGGCGCAATTCTTCCGCTGGTGCGAGCAGTATGAGCTGCAGCTTTCCACCGTCCGGCCGCTGCATGTCTCCGCCTATATCGAGAGGAAGCCGCTCACCGCTCCTTCCATCAAACAGCACCTGGCGGCGCTGCGGGGACTGTTCAACTGGCTGGTCATCAAGCAGGTCGTTCCCGATAATCCGGCGCTCTTCGTCAAGGGGCCGCGATTCAGCAGGCAGATCGGCATCACGCCGATCTTGGAGCCTGACTAGATGCGCAAGCTCCTTGATTCCATCCGCATCACGGGGGAAGTGAAAGTTGCGCGGAAACACGGCGGGGGCGTTAGGGTCGAGGCCGATGTCAAGGGGCTCCGCGTTTTTTGGCTGTAAATGCCACGTCTCGCCGGTTTCGACGATCACCGTCCCGTCGATGGCGGGGACCGCGCCGCTTACACCCCTGGCGGGGAGTACTTGTCAGATAGTCACCTGTCCATGTTTCAGTAAGAATAGAATATGACGTCGCACCATGTCACGTGACCAGGTTCCAGCCATCACTGTTGATATTAGTTGTTCTACGCTCATACCTTCTGGAGTATTTTCCGCGGCGGAGAGAATCTCGATCAGCTTTTCCAAAAGGGCAACGTCAAACACTGAAATTCCAACAAGCTCAGATTCAACCATGCGAACAAGGCGTGCGATCGAGAACAACTTAGTGCCGGCCTTTCTTATTACGGCACTGTCCCTGAGTTCCCTTGTGGCGAAGTGCCCAAAATATTCAAAGTAGGCAGGCTGGTCGAAGCGCCTAGCCTTGGGGTGACGGCGCAGCGCACCGGCGACGATGGATAGTTCGGTTAGCAATTCGTCGTAGCGGCGAGCAGCGCTGGCATAGCTAAATTCAGCCACCGCTCGGGCGCGGGAACGTTCTGACATGGCTGCGCGTATTTCGGGGTAACGAATAAGAAGCTGAATGCGCTCTTGCATACAAGCGATGTCAACCGCTATTGACTGCCCCTGAACTATATGATCATAGACCCACCCCTGTATGTCGGCCGCGCCCCGAAGCTCTCCATCAAATCGTCCCCAGCATGTAGGAATGAGGAAACCCGTCTGTCCATTCGCCACTGTATCGCGATACCCATTCCAATCAGCAACAACTTGCGGCAGACCGCAGGCCATGGCTTCGACCGGACTTAGACCAAAGCACTCTTGCATGCTGTTGCAAGGAGCAATAAAAACGTCCGCAGCGCCATATAACTGGTCTCTTGTGAAATCTGACACCTCAGGGCGCAAAGTTATGGTCTTTGCCAAACCAACTTCTTGGACAAGCGCTGATAGCTCCCTGGTGTAGGATGCGGGACCGGTTCCTGCTATCGTGAACGATAGATTAACGCCTGAATTATCGCCCACAAGCCGTCTGATCATCGGAATCATCGGGGCTAAGTCAGCTTTGACGTGTGACAGATATCCAACATAGAGCAGAAGAAATGCGTCCTGCGCGATACCTAACTGCCTTCGCAGCTCATATTTATCATGTGGGCGCAGTTGATCCGTGTCTACACACAACGGTATGACATCCAATCGTCCGTCATATCTTATTGACGTGTTAAACTGCCTATTGAAGGAGGCAGAGATCTCATCTAAAATTGTCAACAATGCCTGTCGACAAGCGCGGCTTGTGCAGATCAGCGAGTCGCAGGGATAGCTTGGCGTCAACATAGCTCTCAAGAACTTGTCATACAACAGATAGTGCCCAGATAGCCCATGCTGTACGGTAACTGTCGGGTACACTTGAGATGACAGCTGGTCGCGTATCCTCATTGCAAACGCTTCATTTCCGGCGAGATCCAACCATACATCCGGTGCGATGGTCTCCAATCCGTCTCCAAGCATTTGAGTTGCGGAGTATATTTCGACAGGCCGGCGGCCGAGATCTTTCATACCAGCTTCTGCCCATTGCTCGAATTGCTTGCGACGAGCATCCGGTACTGCAAAAGCAATCTTCATACGCTCACTGTGTGTGAGAAATGCCTGGAGCAAGTAATCTACTGCCACTTTTGATCCGCGGACGTGAGAGGAAATCTGCGTTTCCGGACGAAGCTTACGTACAAGTGTTTCCTCTGTGCGTGCAAACCATCCAAGTAGCCCGGCGGGCCGCGTCCGAACATTTACCGACCGGCCACCAGGCGGCTCGTCGATGGTTACGATACACCGCAGCAGCTTGCCAAGGCGCGGGTCATCAAGCGCATTATCCATTCTGTTCGCGATTAACAGGTTCAAAAACGATTTTCGAGAGAGAGCCGCTTTCGAGTATAAACAGTATCGCAAATTGCGATGCTCAGCTAGGCCACTGCTTTTTCAGCCTCGCGTCTTCTTCACAGCGGTGATTGACTTCCTCCGCTTTCCTAACCTCCATCCGCCGTACTTTGCCATCCGGGAATTATGGTGTGCTTCGACATGCGCTGGTCGGGCGCCGCATCTCTACGGTGCGTCCCTCATTTGCTTCAGCGCCGCAATGATCTGCGCTGTATGGTAACTCTTCGACATTCGCTCTTCGTCGTTTCTTCGCCCACTCCTGCTTGGAGTGGACAAGTTCAGGGGGTCGGATTGATCATGCTTGACTCTGCGTTTAGATAAGAGTTACGATCTCGGCGTGAATTTTATCGGGTTCTATAAAGTTATGGGGTGATCAGTAGTCTTTCGGTCTAGCGAAAGGGCGAACCATGACGCTTCCCGGTCAATCGCCAGTTGCGGAAGTAAGTAGTCACAGATACGAGCTGGGCATCGGCACTGTAATCGGAATCGTTGCGGTAAACCTATTGCTGGTGGCCGCATGCCTGCTGGCGCTCTGGCAGAATACGAGGCTACGTCACGAGATCAGTGACTATGAAAGGCTGCTCACACCCATGCCTGGCTCTGTGGCGCCTCCATTGGAGGGCGTGGATTGGAAAGGGGCTCGGCAGACAATCGGTTACGGGCACGATCAGCGTCCTACGCTGATTTACAACTTTTCACAGAAATGCCCGTATTGCCAGGAAAATTGGCACTTCCTCCGCCCCTTGCAAGCGTTGGGACCACAACGACTTCGAATCGTCTATATCGATTCCGTCGGTGATGTGTTCAACCCAGAATATCTCGCAACAACTGGTATGGGGCAATCCCCCCTTTTGGTGGAGTTATCGCCGGCGGCGAAATATACTTATGAGGCGCGACTTATGCCGGAAGTTCTGCTGCTGGATTCGGGCGGGAAGGTGGAATGGTCACACGTGGGCGAGTTCGTTTCGCGCGACCTATCCAAGGTGTTGGCCATGATTGGACATAATTAAAGCAGAGATTATAGAAGCTGTGGTATCTGAACGGCATCTGGAGCTTCGTCCTGGCCTCGTAAAAACAGGCCGATTCAGTTTAAATGCACGTGCAGCTATTTATGGGAGGAGAACATGAAGAACAACTCTCTGGGTCGCATACTGATCGGTTTATTCACGCTATCGATTGCCACTGCTGGCACCGTTCTGGCGACGGTCTCCGGGCCTAAACCCTTAGCGTCTTGCCCGCAATGCAGCAGCGGGCTCGGCTGTCCGGGGTCCACTTGTTCATGCGAATTTAATCAGGCTAGTGGTAAGTATCAGTGCGTCCCGAGTAATTAACGCGACGTGATGACTTCCTGGTTACGGAGTTGTAGGCGAAGTCCTTTGCTAACGGGGCAGTTCTCGGTCACGATTGCGATCGGCATGGGTGCAATAGCAGCACTGGTTAGTCTTATGCTGGCACTCGGTTACCAGTCGCTCCCTCTTCATGGCTCGGAGCGGCTGGTAGCGATTTGGGAACGTGCCGAATTGGGTTCGCCTGTCATGGCGATATCTGGACCGGACTTCTCAGATTTGGCAGGCGCAACACACAATCTTTTTGACTCTCTTGGCGTGTTCGCAGTGCCGCGTTTGTGGTTTCTCGACAGCCGCGGCGCAACAGAGGTTCCCACCTGCTACATACAAGGGAACGTTTTTAGCAGTCTCGGTATACGCCCAGTTTTAGGCCGCGGGGTGCTGGCCGAAGATGAACCCGAGGTGGCGACAAGTAAGAGTGCGACCACTCCGGTCTGGATCAGCTACCGGTTTTGGCAGGACCGTTACGGTGGGAGTCCCTCCGTGATCGGGACGCTGGTCGGAATCGCATCAAATGCGAAAGGAGATGACCAGACTCCTATGCGCATCGTTGGCGTCCTTCCACCTGGCGTCAATATCCCGCTTCCATTCATGGAAAATAACCCGGACGTGTGGTATCTCGTTGAGCACGATATTGCAGCCCGTCCACGGCAAGCTAGGGTATTTTTTGGAGTAGGACGGCTACGTCCTGGAATAAGTGCGACGCAGGCCCAGGCGGCATTAACGACGGCAGAGGAGCGCCTGGAGCAACTATATAGTCGAGGCCGTCGAGAACGCCCGGTCGTCCAAGGTCTTGAGGAGATTGCGCAGGGGCCGGCGCGACAAACCATGGGCCTTCTGTCGTTGGGCGCAGGACTAGTTTTTCTTGCGGGTTGTGTAAATCTAGCCATCCTTATGGGAGCGGAGGGCCGCCTGCGTCGGCGGGAGATTGGGATCCGCGTTGCACTTGGCGCCAACCGTTGCCGGTTGTGGTATGAAGTGGCCTCAGAAAAAGGTATGCTGACGCTGTTATCCCTTGGCTTGGGTGTGGTGTTTGCATACGTTCTGGAACGAATGTTGACGCACTTCCTGCCGGTGGCCGGGCTAGGGCCGCCCCTCCCGCAAGCGCCGCCTCTGAACGTTACGGTTCTGCTCAGCTTTGCGGCTTTTGCTTTTGTAGCGTCCGTGCTTTGGTCCGCATTGCTCGTGGGCGCAGCGGAAGGGCAACGATCATCGCGTGCGCTTGAGGCCTCTGGAAGCGGCTTGGGCTATGCAGGATTGAGCGATTCCAGTCCAAGAGCGCACAGTTGGCGTTTAGTTCTTCTGGTGGTGCAAGTGGCTTTCGGAATCTGCCTGATCGCGGGAGCTGCGCTCGCGGCGAAAACTTATGCCGCTCTATCGGTCGCCAATCTTGGCCCCGATCCACGCGGTACGATGCTCTTCTCGGTCAATACACGTGACAACGTCACCCTTAGCGATGCCCAAGTAGCCGACTTCAACCAGCAGCTACTATCGCGGCTCAAGCGGCTGCCGGGAACCCAAGCAATTGGACTGGCGGACCTGTTTCCACCACCCGGGTTTCCCATTTCTTTCGTGAAGCGGAGTGACGCAGTCAATACTGAACGGGCTGCGACTTCACCCATTTCGATATCTCCAGGGTACTTCCGTGCGCTAGAGATTCCCCTCCTGTTTGGTCGGGCTTTCGATGTGACAGACAATAGCCGTAGTGAGCCCGTGGCGATCATTAGCCTAGAAATGGCAAAACGGGATTGGACAACTCCAGAGCAGGCAGTAGGTTCACAGATCGCTTTCGCGCCAAAATTTCAAACTTACTATCAAGTCATTGGTGTAGTTGATGACTTCACTGGCTACTGGTCTCAGAATCCGGTGCCTACGGTCTATCTGGCCGAGGCACAGTCATCCAACTGGTCCGGTCAAGTCATTTTGCGGACAACAGCCTCGCCGAGCGCCATCGCGACGCTGGTCCGGCAGGTTATGGCAGGAATGTCTGTCCCGGCTACGATTTCGGACGTTTCGACATTACAAACACGGTGGCAGTCGACACTAACGCGACCGTTAGCACGCACGACAGGTATGTTTCTATTGGCATTGGTGGGTCTGGCTCTCAGCGTACAAGGCGTCTATGCGGTAGCTGCGGGAACGGTGGCCGCTCGCAGACATGAACTCGCGGTCCGCTTAGCCTTGGGGGCCCAGCCTAGACGGCTGGTCTGGAATCTAACGCGCGAACTATTGCTTGCGTTCGGTGCGGGCACAATCTTTGGAGTGGCAGCTGCACTTGAGTTACGGCCGCTTTTACAGCGGTGGCTGGGACCGATGGCTATGTGGGAGGCAGAGCCTCTAGTTGTAGCTATCGTGTTGCTGGTATTTGCGGCGGCAGTAGGATGCTACTTCCCAACGCGAGCGGGGTTACGAACGGACCCGGTCGAAACACTGCGGCACGGCTAAAATCCGATCGCGTCCAATGGTTGCCTCGCGTGAGGACGCTCTCATATCGAAGTCCGCATCGCCGATCGGCTTCGGCTTCCGGTGCAAGGCGGTGAGCCATCAGCGGGGAGATGATTGCTCAGCGGACAAGCGGCTGCGGCCACGCTGTTTCACTTCGTCGGCCAATTGCCGCATGGATTCCTGCGTGATAGCGCGGCCTTCGCCGCGAGCGATGGAAGCCTCGGCCATGTCAACGGCCGTCAGAATCTCCGCGCGCGTGCGCTCGCGCTCTTCCCACAAGGAAAGCGCTTCCTGCACCGCGTCTTCCTCACGATGGAGGCGTCCGCTCTCAATGGCTTGGCGGACAAATGCCTTTTGGTTCGGGGTAAGATGTACTTCCATACGATTCTGAGCGTAGGCGGACGTAGGGCGAGTGTCAATAAAGCGTTAAGTCCTCCCCCTTCGATTAGTTATGGCGATCTGAATTCTGTCCAGTTTCTCCCAGTCGCACGCGCTCGGCGACCAGTTTCCTACCAGTTCCTGCAATCGTCTTTAGAACGGGTAGAAATGGATAACAATGGATATCCCTTGGCTATCGGGTATGAATCGGGTATAAATGGGTGCAAATGGATATTGCCCATGCTCGATATCAAGAACATCACGATTACGCCCGAAATCCTCAAGCTCATCTCCGACATCGAGGAGTTCAAGGGGAGCTGGAAGGTCATTGAGACACTCGCCCCGGAGAAGCTGACCAGCCTCCGCCGGATTGCCACGATCGAGAGCGTAGGGTCATCCACTCGTATCGAGGGCGCCAAACTCACCGACGCGGAAGTGGAAAAGCTGCTCTCCGGCCTGCGGAGTGAGTCCTTCGCCAGCCGCGGCGAACAGGAAGTGGCGGGCTATGCCGACGCGATGGATATGATCTTCGACGGCTATGAGTCCATCACCACCACGGAAAACCATATTAAGCAGCTGCATGGCGTGCTGCTCAAGTACAGCGCCAAGGATCAGGACCATCGCGGCGAGTACAAGAAGGTCACCAATCACGTCGAGGCCTTCGGAACCGATGGCAAGAGCATTGGCGTGGTCTTTGAGACCGTCTCCCCTTTTGAGACGCCCGGCTGGATGAAGGAACTCGTGGACTGGTTCAACCGGTCCATCGAGGAGGAAACCCATCATCCGCTCATCCTGATCGGGATTTTCATTGTCGTGTTCCTGGCCATCCACCCGTTCAAGGACGGCAACGGCCGTCTCTCGCGCGTGCTCACCACGCTGCTGCTGCTGCGCGCCGGCTATGGCTATGTTCCCTACAGCTCGATGGAGAGCGTCATCGAGCGGAATAAGGACAGCTATTACCTCGCGCTGCGGCGCACGCAGCAGACGATCCGCAAGGAAGAGCAGAGCTGGGAGCCCTGGCTGGTGTTCTTCCTGAAAACCATGGCGAAGCAGAAGGACAATCTCGCCGCGAAGGTGAATGAGGAACGAGCGCTGCGCGCGTCCCTGCCCGCGCTCTCCCGCCAGATCCTCGAGCTGGTGAAAGCGCGCGGCGAAATCACCGTCAAGGAAATCGAGGATTCCACCGGCGCCAACCGCAATACGATCAAGGTGCACGTAAAAAGGCTTGCCGAGCAGCACTACCTCGCGCAGGTAGGCAAAGGACGCGGCGCGCGTTACATGATCAAATAACCACGAACTTGGTTCCCTACCCCCTGCTCCGCTTCCTCAGCGCGTTGCGCTCTACGGCCGCGGCGGCGTTCTGGGCGGTGATCAGCGGGTAGCCTTCATCTCCCATCCGCATGCGCTCGCGCGCCTTTTCGCTGACTTCGGGAAGTTTGGCGGCCGTCTCCTCGATCGGCCATCCCCAATCAATGGCAGTCATGCACCAGGTGAAATCCGCCATGCTCCGGTCGGGACCGTTGCCGGAATGGTTCCGGGGCGCTCCGCCGAGCGAGATGGCATAGTTCGGCCAAGCCTTGTTCTTTTGAGGACGGTATCCGCTGGGGCCTGCCCGCCTCTGCATGGTTGATATTTCGCTCCTTGCGCTTTCCGCCTCGGCAGCGGCGAGGAGTCCCATCGCCTCCAGCTGCTCCTTAGTCATGACGCGGCCCGGATGGGTTTCAACAATACTCACCACCGGAAAATCCGGCCCGTACGCGGTCTTGAAGTTCTCGGTGCCGGCGAGCCGCGTCGCATGCGAGGCGGATTTGTCATTGCCTCCGACGGCCTTGCGCACGCGCCGCATCAGAGTCCTGAACGCTTCCTTATCTTCCGGCACGCCGGAGACCGCGATCCACGCCTGGTAATTACCCGGACTGGTCGCGTGAATGATCAGTGCCGCGGGGCGGACCCGCTCCAGCTGCTCTTGTGTCTTCAGGTCATCGAGCTGGATAAAGGCGACCTCGGGTCCCGTCGGCCGGATGATGACATTCTCGCCGGCCAGGACCTCCTGCCCGTCCGGCAGGCGCACAGGATGGCGCACGGCGGCCGTTCGGACGATGGCAGGCAGCTTTTCACGCAAGGCATCAAGCGTGTAATGCTTTCCCCATTTGGCTTTCTTATGGTCCGGCCATTCAAGCTCGGTCTTGGTGACGACGAAGGAAGTCGCGCCGCTGCTGGCGAATGTATCGACCATACGAGACGCCTCATCAACATGTGCCACGGCCCCTCCCCTTTCAAAATGGGCCTTTGCTCATTGAAGGCAGGCCCATCATGAAAAGGGTGCGCAGACGATAGCGCCGCATTTGCAAACATGCAACCAGCGCATGGATCGAATCAACTAATGGGCGCGATCTCAGAATGTTGCCATCAACTCCGAAATGCGACCTGATGGGCGGATCGAGCGTGACACTTCATAGCCCCCCGCCGTGCTTCACTGGGCTAGTCAAGGAAGGGTTTCCCTTCCTTGGGAAGCGAAAGCCCTCGAAGGGCTTGAGCTTCCAGATCCATAGGTCTCAAGTTTGTCCACAGCGGAAGTTCAATTTCTCTTTAAGTTCATATTCAGAGGTAATAAAAAATTTGCGAAACAAATGGTTAAGCACGCGTAATGCGACCAAACGGGCAATTTGAAACGACTAAAGGGGCGGATTATTGCGACCAAACGGGCATCAAAACGCGACTAAGCGGGCGGCATCGCCGATTCCGCGCCAGCAGATGCGACCAAGTGGGCGGCAAGCCTCGGCGTGACGGTCGATAAGCGCTCCTTGTTGGCTATGGTAGCCAAATAGAGGGGGAAGAATGCGATCCCTGTGCCATCGAGTACGACTAAGCGGGCGGCTGTGCAATAGGAGGATAGTATTCGTCACCACCCATTCAAATGCGACCAAACGGGCGAGTGGCGGAATGGGGCACCGTTTGTTGCCGCCATTCCGCCAACTACGACGAAGCCGGCGGCTTACAGTCGTTTGTTGAAAATCGCAAAATGCGACCAAACGGGCGTCTGGAAAAGGGTCGTTGACATCGGACCTATGGCAGCAGGATAAATGCGACCAAGCGGGCGGTCATCTGGAGCAGATGATTGACGAAACGACTTGCCTATTAAGGCGGGTCGCATTATAGCTCGCCTTCATGAGCCTCACCGTCAATCAACACACTAACCTTCACGGGTTTCCCAAAGCAGCCGAGCTGATCGAGATCGCGGGCGCGCACGCGCTTGAGGCTTCGGACCGCGCCATCTTCAATCAGCTGCTGCAGGTCGCTCACGACAGCGACCGGCTCGTAGAACCGGACGCAGAATGGGAAATTACGCTGGCATCTCTTCGCAAGGCATCTTCGAAACACGAAAGCAACGATCGCGTCAGAGAGAGCCTTCGACGCTTGCGACGTACCGAAGTGAAGGTAACCTATATCTCCGCGCGCACCGGCAAAAAACGTGTCATGGAGACGCATTTACTGGAATTCACCGACACGGATGAAGAGGAATCGAAGGACGGGACGGTTCAGTTCGGAATTCCGAAACGCCTGCGTGTCGTGCTCGCCAAGTCGAACCGCTGGGGACGCATCCGGTGCGAGGTAGCCTATGCGATGACCAGCAAATATGCGATCGCGCTTTATGAGTTGGTGTGCCTTCGCGCAAACCGTGAGCACTGCGTGGAGACCATGTCCTACGATCAATTCCGCGATCTGCTTGGGGTTCCACCAGGCACGTATGAGCGCGGGCTCGATTTCAGAAGGAAGGTAGTAGACCCTGCCCTTCTCGAAGTGAACGGCCTGTCGGATATGGGCGTCGATATCGATTTGCGGCGGCGCCATGCCCGCGCGCCGATTCATGAAGTCGCGATTTCCTGGTGGAACAAATCCGGCGAGGAATTTCGAGCTGCGCAGCAAGAACGAAACCGTAGCAAGGTCGGCCGCCTGGCACGGCTTCGGGGTAACGTCGAACAAACTGTGCCGCCGCTCGCAGCCATCCCCTCCCCACCTTTGAATGAGAAGGTCCAATCGACTGTCGAGGCAATGCGCCAAGGCGGAGCACCGGAAGAGGACATTCTGGCCTTTATTGAGGAACAAACCGAGAAACAAGCGTGACTGGCAACCATTTTGACGGCGGTTACAGGTCACTTTAAACGCGGGCACCGCTGCTTTGATCCACCCTTCCCGTCTTCTGGTCAAGATTCATTTGCCCGCGGCGCAATCGTCAGCCGGCTGCGCGGCGTTTCACAGACTTCACGCTACGTTCAAACTTCGCTTCCATGACACCGAACACCTTTCGAGCCAAGCGCCGTACCGGAGGCGATGGTGAGTCCAGAGATTCTGCAAGCAAATCCGAAGCTGAATTTACGAACGGAATCGGTTTATTAATCACTCGCGCAGGATACTTCTTGGAAAGGCGATTAATGAAGGACTGTGCGGACGGTATCGCAAAAATATTGGTCGGCCAAGCGGTAGGCCATGCCAACGCATTGGTAATCCGGTCCATGTCCTTTGAGACGGTATCCATGTCTTCATGCGATGGACGAAACGGAAATATACAAAGGTCAACTTCATCGGCAATTGCCAAATCGAATGCCGGTCGATTGCCGCCGCCGTCGATGATCAGCCAGCCGTCCGGAGCGCTCCGGCTCGCATCAAGAATACTGGCCAATTGCTTTGGCTGCCTGCCGTCAAGTACGTCGTAGGGCCGTCCCTTGTCACGTATTTCCCGGTCGGGATCAGTCAAAACGTAAGCGGCCGGTTGATTGCACAGGATAGCGCCAAGGCACGCAAGATGCGAAGTTGCAGATTTGCCCACGCCACCTTTACTGCCTCCGAAGAAAACGAGCTTTGTGCGGTTCATTGGACGCTCCGCTCCAATGCCTCAAGCATGATCTGCTGTGCAGAGACCACCCTCCCCTCCTCGCGTGTACGCTCAGACGCCTTAAGCACGAACTTGCTCAAGAGAGCGCTGGTGGGGCGAAGCGTTATGGGGACAGTATCTGGCTCTTTACGTGTAGCCTTCTTCGGCTTCGATGTTGCGGCTTCCGGCGCGGGAGCCGGGTGTATGGTCGCCGATTGCGGTGAAATCAATGCTGGTGCAGGTAAGGAGCCTCGCCCTGCGGGCTGGCTGGCGGCGGCTGCAATTCGAGCAGCCAACTCACTGGAATCTCGATTCTTCTTCATATAGGGCCTATGGTTGACTCGTGCTGAAGAGACATCATAGTAGCGCGATTGCGTGATATTGCAACACTATGCAGTTGCGCATGCGCAGAGTCGAAGCGCTTTGCCGCCGCAGTGTTGCAGCGGCGCGACACCACAGGCGCACAACATTACGGCGCTTCAGCGCCACAATGCCATTGCTCTGTGACATTTCGGCTTTATGCGGTTATACCATTACGATGCTTTGACGTTATAGGTCTCTAGTCGTGTGCCGTTACGGCGTCGCGACTTTCCAGCGCTTCAATGTCGCGCCACTTCAGCTTTGCGATGTCGTAGCATTTTGCCGTTTGAGAGTCGTGATGTTGTGATGTGTCACCATCGCGATACCACAGACTCACGCCCCCTTGATGTTCTGGCGCCAGAGTGTCACGCTGTCGAACGGCTATGACGCCGTAGCATCATGATGCCGCGCCATTACAACGTTGTAGTGGTATAGGTGGCAGCACCAGCGGTATCGCGGCTTGCTGGATGCGTAAACAACCGCCCGCTTTGGTAGGTCTTCGATCAAGACTTCCGGAAGAGGGCAGGGGCAGCTCGTTTGATAGAAGTTTGCACTTAGGCGAGAGCTGATGACGGGTGAATCGCCGTGATGTTGTTGTAGCGTTTGAAATCGACGTCATTGAACGTCAGGATGCTCTCGACGGCGTAGACGCTCATCACGGCAACTAGCCGCGCATCGTATACCTTGACACCTTGGACTTTATGATCCCTCACAATCACTTTCCACGCGCTGTAGACAGCCGGAATATCAGGCAGGAGCCCAAGCAGGTCTTCGATGCTGCTGACTTCCTGGAGTACCTCATCATGCGATAGTCCGAGGCCATTGTTGTCGACCGGCCGCGTTGCGACATTCCAGAACTCGGCGATGTTCTGGGAACAAAAGAAGAGAGCGTCCCTTTGCCGAATCAACTTCGAAACTGCGTGTGTGGCTTGAGAGCTGAGCGGATGACGGGGTTGAGCGCTGCGCAGGAGAACATTTGTGTCTACCAGGACACGCATCAGCTGTCGCCGCCTTCGTAGATCCCTTCGCGGCTCACAGCGTAATCGGAGAGGGGAGGGGTGGAGCGGTGACCGGCAGACCACGCCTCAAATGCTGCTGCTCGTTCTTCGGACGACGCGGCCGTCCGGATTGAGGACCCCAGAGCCCCTTCGACCACAGATTGGACGTACTCTTCCACGGTCATCCCGCTGGCCTGCGCCTGCGCCATGAGGCCAGCTTCCACTTCAGGTTTAAAGTGCAGGGTAACGGTCATCGCGAGCCTCGTCAGATCACCAGTTTACGTCAACGCACTTTACGTCAGAGCTCATGGGATGTCCACGAATTTGCTTGCTGGAATGGTTGGGCTGCCCGCATAGACCTACGAAGTAACCGTGGTGCCAGACTCGCACCCGCGAAAGTTAACAGTCTGGCGCGTTTTCCAGCCCACAATCCAACCCACATTTTCTGCTGTCTTCCACGACTTCCGCGTAGTTTGGCAGTCCCCGCGGTGCTGTAAGTCATTGAAAAGCCTAATACGGACAGATTGACACGGTAGAGGTCAGGAGTTCGAGTCTCCTCGTGCCTACCATATTCTCCACCGGTTTACATTCCCCACCATTACATTCCCCCGTTTCCCACCGGTGATATCCAACCGAGATGCACATGGGCTGGTTGAGGGTGAAGGCTCCGCAAAAAGATCCGGACTGGTTCAAGCGTCGGCAGGCTTCCGCCCGCCTGCTGCGTGTCGTTGATCCAGGCATTCACAACCAGACGGTCAACCCGGGGCCAGGCCGCGTGACAGGCAGAATCAGACCGAACGATCGCTAAAAGAAGCTCCTCCATTTTCGTCTCCAGGGCAAGCCTTGCGTGTCCAGTGAACAGGATTCATCGTCATCGCCTCATTTCTTCCAGTCATGGTTGACGCATTCATTCTGTTCGTAATCCTTTAATTCAATTGAATTGCCGATTTTCAGGGGAACTTCAATCATCATGTTTTTCCACGGCGTATAGGGCAGAATCTTCCACATCTGAGTGCTCAGCCACATCCGGAAGCGGGTCCGGGGCACGAACCAGTCGGTGCCGCCATCCGCGATTCCCTGGCACTTGCGCACAAACTCCCGCATCCGCGTTTCATATTGTTCAAAGGCGATCCGGTAATCGCCATTCGCCTCGGCCAGTTCACCGGCAAGGACATAGGCGCCCACAACCGCCATTCCAGTTCCCATCCCCGACAGCGGCGAGGCGCACCAGGCCGCATCTCCCAGCAGCACACTGCGTCCCCGCGACCAGTGGTCCATTTTCACCTGACTGACGGAATCGAAATAGAAATCCGGAGCGACTTCCATCATTTCCAGCAGTCGGGGTAACTCCCATCCTTCTCCCTGGAACTGTGAGCGCAGGATCCCCTTTTGCTGTGCGCTGTCACGGCGCACATGATCGAGAGGGTCGCTGGCGAAGAAGAAGGACGCCTTGGCCTCTTTTGGATCGCCTCCGCTGAAAATACCGACCTTTTTGCCCAGCGCCCCGTAATAGAGCCCGGCATGGTCAAGGTTCAGGTAGTTCGGAATACTAAAGATGGATACGTAATACCCGAGGTAACGTACAAAGCTGGCCTCATCTCCAAATGCAATGGAACGAACCCGGGAGTGTAGCCCGTCGGCACCGACCACCAGATCGAACCTCCGTCGGCCGCCACGCTCGAACAGGACCTCCACTCCACTGCCGCCTTCTTCGATGGCAACGATGCTGTCGTCGAAGAGGTATTCGGCCGTCTTCCGTGTTGCTTCGTGAAAGATTGCCGCCAGGTCCCCGCGCAGAATCTCGAGTTCGCCGCTGGTAAACCCATCCGGCATGCTGGCGACTTTTCTGTTGTTGCGATCGACGATCGTAATCGAACCGATGCGGGTCTGCTTACGCCGTACCTCCTCCAGCAGTCCCATACTCTTCAGCACGCGCATAGAAGCGCCTCGAAAGTCGATGGCATAACCGCCCGGCCGCACCGCGGGCGCACGTTCCACGATCGTCGGCTGGAATCCATAACGATGCAGCCACCAGGCCAGCGCCGGGCCGGCAACGCTGGCTCCTGAAATAAGGACGGCTCGATTCTTCATACAGTCGCTCCATAGTCAAAATGCAGTACATATGTCTTATACATTTGTACTATACGCATGTCTGGTACAAATGTTCCATGTATCGGAAATCTTTGAGCAATCGTGAAGCTAGCGCTTGCGCGAAGCAGTGTTTGCTGGAAAAGGGCTACCGCCGCACGACCGCTGGTGGGCTGCATTGACTCGCGGTGAAAATCGCAGCCGATGGAACGAAGAACCCTTCCGATACTATTGACCTGTGCTGCGAGTTAAATTGCTGGAAGCCGACGCTCTCGCGCCGGTGGTGGCTCACCCGGGCGAAGACCTGGGCTATGACGTTTTTCTGTTGGAGAGCGTAACTCTTGCCCCAAATTCGACCGCACGGCTGCGCACCGGAATCGCCGTGGAGGCCCGCCATCCGCAAACCGGCGCGCCTCTCGGCCTGCTCGTCCGCGATCGCTCCTCGATGGCCGCTCTCGGACTGGTGGCGACAGGCGGGGTCATCGACGCTGGGTATCGTGGCGAAATCCTGATCGTTATGAGCAATCTCACCGATTCGGCCATCGCTCTGAGGAAGGGCGATAAGGTTGCGCAGATGATCCCGGTCCCGGTGCTGACGGGAACCGTAGAGCAGGTCGAGGAGCTGGAGGATTCCCTGCGGGCCCACAAGGGATTCGGCAGTTCCGGCATCTGAGCCGGATGTTCAAAAATCCTGCACTCGGTAAAAGAACGGAATCTCATTCACCCGACGACACTGATCTGGGATTTCTGCTCCGGCGGCCGCGTTCCAGATGCGCGCCTCCGAGCTGAATCAATGTAGGTCGGAGCAGTAAGAGCTCATCAGGTTTCTCCTATGGACAATCCACAGGGCGGGTGATACCTTTGCAGTGTGCAAAGGTGCGAACTGTGACCGAAAAATCGGAAGTCCTGCAGGGCACACTCGATCTGATGGTTCTCAAGACCCTCCACGCCCTGGGTCCACAGCATGGGTTTGGAATCGCGAGACGGATCGAGCAGGTGAGCGAAGATGTGCTGACCCTGAATGAAGGCACCGTGTATACCTCCCTGCTGCGGTTGCAGCAGCAGGGCTGGATCGCCTCTAAATGGGGTGTTTCCGAGAACAACCGAAAAGCCAGGTATTACTCCATCACCAAAGCCGGTCTCAGGCGGCTCGCAATCGAGACCGAGAACTGGGAACGGATCTCCGGCGTCATCGCCCGCGTGCTCAAGCTGCAGGGGGAGCAATAGCCATGGCTTTACGACTCCGCGTTTTCACGGCAAAGCTTGGAGCGCTAGCTGGGCAACGACGGTCCAGCGGCGAACTCGAAGACGAGATCCGGCTGCACGTCCAGATGCTGAAAGAGCGCTTCATTCGTCAGGGGATGGCACCCGACGATGCGGAAGCAGCGGCGAGACGCCAGTTTGGGAACACAACACTGTTGAAAGAGCGGCACCACCAGCAACGCACGTTCTCCCTCTTCGCCACTTTCATGCGGGATCTGCGTTTTGGTTTGCGGCAACTGCAGCGCAATCCCCTGCTGACGTGCGTGGCCATTGCGTCGCTGGCTCTTGGCATCGGTGCAAATACTGCGATTTTTGCCGCGGCGAAGCAGATATTGTTGGACACACTGCCGGTGCCGAGCCCTCACGGGCTGCGCATACTGACCTGGGTCAGCGGTCATGAGCAGCCGGTTCCTCCGGTGTGGGGAGATGTCGGTCCCAACGAGGCCGGCGGCCTCATCAGCAATGCCTTTTCTTACCCTGTGTTTGAGGAAATGCGCAAAAGAGCCGATGCGGTTCAGGCGCTCATCGCATTCAAAGACGTTCCGATGGCCGCAACCATCGACGGGCAGGCGGAGATGATTGATGGGGAGCTGATGAGCGGGAATGCTTTTCAGTCGCTCGGCGTCGATCCGGAACTGGGGCGGACGTTGACCCCGGCCGACGATGTCGCGCCTGGCAGTGGCCCCGTGGCCGTCATCAGCGACGGATTCTGGACGCGGCGATTCGCGCGATCTCCTCAGGTGCTCGGGAAGGCTATCTCATTGAACGGCGCTCCGGTGACCATCGTCGGCGTCAGCAGAGGGCGCTTTGCAGGGTTGCAGATGGGAAGCCCGGTGCAAATCTTTGTTCCGATCACCATGCAGCCGCTAATTTTGCCGAGGGCACAGAATGGGAGCGTTTCCCTGCTCGACAATCCGCAATCGTGGTGGGTACAAATCCTCGCCAGATTGCGGCCGGATGTTCCGGAGCGGCGGGCTGAGACCGAACTGGATGCAGGATTGCGACAGGCCGCGGCGCCGGTTCTAAAGCAAACAGGCGAGCTGGATCGATTCCACCTGCAATTTGAGCCGGGCGATCGCGGGCTGGACTACCTGCGCGGGCAATACGCGCGGCCATCGTATGTGCTGCTCGCTCTCGCGGGACTGGTCCTGCTGCTGGCTTGCCTCAACCTCGCGAATCTGCTGCTGGCGCGTTCCACGACCAGGCAGCGCGAGTTGAGCACGCGCATGGCGCTGGGAGCCAGCCGCGGAAGTATCATCCGGCAAATGCTGACCGAAAGCCTGCTGCTTTCCGGCTTTGGGGGAACCGCGGGTTTGTTGCTTGGCTATCTTGGGCGCAACATTGTGCCGAGACTGCTGCTGAGTTCATCCCAGCCGGATCAGGCGCAGGTGCAGTTCGACGGTCGCGTGCTCCTCTTCACGCTGGGAATCTCCTTCGCCACCGGGATCCTCTTCGGACTGGCGCCCGCCTGGCAGGCGACGCGCATCGCGGATCATGCGGGGCTCCGCGAATCGGGAGGCGCCACTGCCAATCGCCAGAGACTCAGGTTGGATAAGAGCCTCGTGATTGGTCAGATAGCCATCTCCGCCTCCCTGCTGATGGGTGCAGGGCTTTTCGTCCACACGCTGCTCAATCTCGATCGCATTTCCCTGGGATTCGAATCGAACCACATCCTGCTTTTCCGCCTCAATCTTCCCCGCGCTCGCTACAGCGATGCGCAGATGACGGCGTTCTTTCAAAAGATGGAGGAGAGGCTTGCATCTCTGCCGGGTGTCCGCCTGGTCACTGCCAGCAACATCGGGATCATGGGCGACGGACATTCGGGAGCGACGTTTCAGGATATGGGCCGACCCAGGGGAACGGAGCCGGACCGCGTTCAAACCAACGGAGTCGGGACGGATTTCTTTGAGACGCTCGGCATCCCCATTCTGCAGGGACGGGCCTTCAACCGGCACGACACCGCAACTTCACCCAGGGTCGCCGTGGTGAATCGCGCGCTCGCAGAGAAGTTCTTTCCAGGCGAGAATCCCATCGGAAAAATCTTCGCAACAGATTCGGAGGACGTGAATGGCCCCATTCAGATTGTGGGCATCGCTGCGGATACGCGCTACGCCGATTTGCGCAGCGAAACTCCTCCAACTTTTTATGTTCCGTACCTGCAAAGGGCAATTGGGCCGGGCCGCATGATGGTCGAAGTCCGTACGCTGGCGGATCCGGGCACGGTGCTACGCGAAGTGCGGCGGGTAATCGAATCTCTCGACCGGGATTTGCCAATGATGGATGTGCGCACGATGAAAGACCAGGTACAGTCGACTCTGGCAGACGAACGCGCCCTCGCGGAGCTTGCAGGAGGTTTCAGCTTGCTGGCACTGGTGCTCGCGACCATTGGGATTTACGGAATGATGGCGTATGCAGTGACCAGGCGAACCGGGGAAATCGGCTTGCGCATCGCTCTTGGGGCCCGGACCAAACAGATCCTCTCCCGCGTACTACGCGAGGCATTCTGGTTGACGAGTGCAGGTATCGTCGTTGGAATGGGTGTGGCTCTGTGGCTCACGCATCTCGTTCGAGCCATGTTGTACGGAATTGGAAATGTAGATGTACTCACCATCGCGAGCACAGCCATGCTTCTCTTATCTGTATCGCTCTTCGCAGCTTTAGCGCCCGCCCGTCGTGCCTCGAGGATTGATCCGATTCGCGCCCTGCGCCACGATTGAAACCAGCTCATGATACTGCGGTCATCGCGCGAGCGCCGTACCCCACCGATTTGGCCGTAACGGAAGCTGGAAGGGTAGCAAAATCGCCGATCCACTCATCGACGAACACTCCGGCGTAACACCGGAGACTCTAAAATTGCGCCATCATCGTATGGCCCGGCGGGACGAACTCTCCGATTGGGCGACGATGCGCCCAGAGCAGACTCTGGTCATCCACCTTTTGGCGGGCGCGACAGCGGGATTGATCCTGCATCCATGCTCGTCGCACAGATCACCCGCTCGGCTGCCAGAGATTCCGGCTTGACAGAGCCTCGATGGGCCCTAACGATAATGCGTATGAAGAGAACCAGTTCTCTTTGCCTGATGACCTTTGTCGCGGTGTGCGCCTCCCTGATCCTCGGTGCTGCGGCTCAAACCACGCCTGTGGCGCTGACGGTGGACTCCCAACTTCAGGTAAGACTGATCAAACTGGGCGGGCAGATGATGGTTGCCGGAAAAGCATACGAGTATGACGAGCATCTGGCAGATGACATCGGGCCGCGGCTGACAGGGTCGGCCAACTACGTCAAGGCTGCGAAGTGGGCCGAGGCCGAGTTCAGGCAGATGGGCCTGAAAGACGCACACGGCGAGCCATGGACAATCCCGGCAACCTGGGAGCCGGTGAGCGCAGACGCACACATGATCGAGCCGCATGAGCAGCACCTCTACCTGGTCAGCGACGGATGGAGTCCGTCTACCCCGGAGGGCGGGATTAAGGGGTATGTGTACTACTTGCCCGATTTAACGGCGGACGCGGTGAAGGCGAACGCGGACAAGATCAGGGGCAAGATTGTGCTCCTGGATGGAACGTCGATCATCCCTCACTTACCAGAGGGATTCGGAAAAATATTTGACGCACTGGACATGCTGGCGGGAGAGGGCGCAAAGGCGCTGGTGCTGGGTCTGGGCACGACGAACAATGCCCCGAGCATGATCGGTAACACAGACTTCAGAGGGACGCTGGCGAACATCGTGACCGGCAACCTGGGCGAGGAAGACACACTGCTGCTGAAGCGGCTGCTTGAGAAGGGACCGGTGGAGATCGAGTTCAACTTCCGAAATCGGGTGCGCCGCGACGTTACCGTGAACAACGTGGTGGCGGAGATTCCCGGAAGAGAGGACAACGGGGATTATGTGCTGGTGGGCGGGCATCTGGATTCCTGGCAGCCGGGCACGGGTGCGCAGGACAACGGCACAGGCGCAGCTACAGTGTTGGCGGTTGCGCAGGCGGTCATGGCGAGCGGACTGCAACCGAGGCGGACCATGCGCTTCGTGTTGTTTGGTGGCGAGGAGGAAGGGCTGATCGGCTCGTTGCGCTATGCCAGGGCGCATGAGAGCGACGCGCCCAGGTGCGTAGGCGTGTTCGTCTCCGACTCGGGGGCCGAAGCCCCATCGGGCTGGTATGTCTTCGGCCGCAAGGATGAGCAGGATGCGATCGGTGCCCTGAAGCCGTATCTGGCATCACTGGGCGCGGCGGACACGACGGACGAAGGGGAGGCGACCTTCGAGACGGATGAAGCGCCGTTTCTGGTTGAGGGTGTGCCAGCCTTTGTGCTGTGGACGCCCATGGTGAAATACTCCTCGCTGCATCACAAACCAAGCGATACCTTTGACAAAGTGAACCAGCGCGATCTGAATCTGGGCGCGGCGGTAGTGGGGCTGACTTCGTATGCATTTGCGGATACGACGTCGGAGTTAAAACATTACAGCCCCCAGGAAGTGGAAGATCAGCTGAAGAAGATCAATGCGTTGAAGCAGTACAAGGATATGCAGGATCACAAATTGTTAGGTCAATGAGTCGGATCGGCTTTTCCGGGTGTCCTGCGGTTAGCCCGGGCGGGTGACTGGCGATCGACACCCTTTTGAGAAGGACACGACTCTTCCGATAGCCGGGGTAGTCAAGCTGCCGCCTGGCCACATCCTTCGCAACTCATGCCCGTTAAGTCGTGGGCGCTTCGCAACAGGTGGCTTCGGTCAGCCCGTCACAAACAGCCCATTTTCTCCAGACAGGGGATGCCGGCATGTCCTATCATCACTTTCCAGCGCGGGAGGGTGAATGAATCTCTGGCTGCAGGATCTTCGCTATGCTCTCCGCACGCTTCGGAGGAATCCGATGCTGTCGATGGTAATTTTGCTCTCCCTCGGCATCGGCATCGGCGCTAATTCAGCCATTTTCAGTGTCGTCGACGCGTTGCTGCTGCGTCCGCTTCCCTATCCGCATGCGGACCGCCTGGCCGCCGTGTGGCTGCATTCGCCTGGTATCGGCATTTTGCGCGACTGGCCGTCTCCGGGCCAGTTCATCGACATCCAGAACCAGAATCACTCGTTCGAAGCGATGGCGCTGGCGCAGAGCCGCACATTCACGCTTACAGGCCGCGAACAGCCCGAGCGGGTGGACGTCCTGAGTGCGCAATCGAGCCTGCTGTCGATGCTCGGCGCCAGGCCTCTCCTGGGCCGCACGCTGTTGCCCCAGGAGGATAAGCCCGGCCAGGCGGCGGTGGCCATTCTCAGCAACGGTGTCTGGCAGCGCCTCTTCAACTCTGACCCGGCCATTGTCGGCAAGAGCATCACGCTCAGCGGAAAGTCCTACATGGTCGCAGGCGTGCTGCGGCATGGCTTTACGGTCAGCGCGGAAGTCCTGCCCTCCGAAGGGCCGATGGACAAGGTCGACATCTATCTGCCTTTGCCGCTGGGCGCGGATGCAGAGCAGCGCCGAGGAGACGAAAACTACAACATTCTGGTGCGGCTGAGGCCCGGCGTTTCCGTTCAGCAGGCGCAAGCCGATATCAACATCATCGCCACTCGCATCCGCATTAAAGACAAGCGAGACGCAACCTTCGGGATGGATGTGGTGGGCCTGCAGCAGCAGGTGGTTGGAGACGTACGCCGCCCCCTGCTGGTCCTGCTTGGCTCCGTAGCGCTGGTGTTGCTGATCGCGTGCGCCAATGTCGCTAATCTCCTGCTGGCCCGCGCGGCTGGCCGGGCGAAGGAAGTCGCGATTCGCACGGCGCTGGGAGCAAACCGGAAGCGGCTGATTCGCCAACTACTGACCGAAAGCCTCCTCCTGGGACTTCTGGGCGGGGCCGCGGGTTTGCTGGTCGCGCGTTTGAGCCTGTGGGTCGTGCGCACCATGAATCCCGGCAATATTCCCCGCCTCGATGAGATTGGAATCAACGCCACCGTTCTGGCCTTTACCTTCGGCCTTTCGCTGGCAACCGGTGTGCTGTTCGGCCTGGCACCGGCATGGCGGATGGTGCGGCTCAATCCGAATGCATCGCTGAAAGCCGGCGGCCGCAGCGGGCAGTCCGATGGCGGCCTGTACCTGAGGCGCCATCGTCTGCGGGGATTGCTCGTCGTTTCCGAAATCGCATTTTCCCTCATTCTCCTCGTCGGTGCCGGACTTCTGATTCGCAGCTTCGTTCGCCTGCAAAAAGTACCGCCAGGATTCACCACCGAGCATGTCATGACCATGCAGATGGTGACCAACGACACCAGGTACCACGAGGGAAAAGTGCTCTCAGGCTTCTACCGCGACGTTGAAGCGCGGATCGCCCACCTGCCAGGTGTCGTCGCCGAAGGGGAGGTCTCGGCGCTTCCGCTGACCGGCACGGTCGGATGGGGCGGAATCAACGTGGAAGGATATGCGCCTCCGCCCGGCCAGGAATTGCAGGTCGATCAGCGTACCGCCAGCCCGGACTATTTCCGGACCATGCAGATCCCGTTGGTTGCGGGCCGCTACTTCACCGAACAGGACGGCCCGGACTCGCAGCAGGTCGCCATCCTTGACGCGAAATTCGCGCGGCGATTCTGGCCACGCGGCGATGCCGTTGGAAAGCACGTTTGGTTCGATCCAAAAAAGCCCATCACCATCGTCGGCGTGGTGGGTGTGGTCAAACAATACGGTCTGGAGGTCGACGGCAAAATCGCTGCATATTTCCCCATGCGGCAGAATCCCGACCGCGGAACCTTCCTGGTGGTCCGTACCAGTTCCGAGGAAGCGGGTCTTTCCAGCGCCATCATTCGCGAGATCCATGCCGTCGATCCCAGCGTAATCATCTACGGAGTCCGCACGATGCAGGACCGTTTATATGACTCGCTGGCGCGTCAGCGTTTTTCGACAACCATGCTTGGGGCCTTTGCGGTCTTTGCGCTGGTGCTGGCCGCCGTGGGTCTCTACGGAGTGATGTCGTTTCTGGTCACGCAAAGCACGCGCGATATCGGAATCCTGGTGGCCCTTGGGGCAGGTCGGGACAGGATTCTTTCTCTCGTCGTCAGACAGGGAATGCTGTTGGCGCTCATCGGCATCGTGGCAGGGGTGGCAGGCGCGGCCGCGCTCACGCGAGTCATGGCAAGCCTGTTGTTCGGAGTCAGTGCCACCGATGTGGCGACGTTTCTGGCCGTGCCAATATTGTTGGCGGGAGTCGCATTTTCGGCGACGGTAATACCCGCGTGGCGCGCAAGCAGTGTCGATCCGATGGTCGCACTCCGCGAGGAATAGGATTCTCTGATTCAGCTTGAGATCGGCGATGAGTCAGGAGATCCTGGTCGCTGCCGTTATAGCAGTTCGCGGCTTTGGGGATCGAATGAATACGCGCTAAAGGGGCGAGTCACCGACTACCCATTTGCCAGACCTGGTCAATTGTCAGGCCGTCCTGTGTTTTCGATCTGCCGCGTCTATTGCCTTACATCTTCGCCGGAACCGCTGACAGTGCCGTTCAGGCGATCCGTGGGCATCGGCACGAGTCTGAAACCAGGAACCGTGACGGTTGCGGCATAGCAAAGCGCCCCGGATAATGCCAGAAGACGCTATGAATCTCGAAACGTTTACGCTGGAAGGGCCACACGTGCGGCTGGAACCGCTGGAGCCGCGGCACATCGAGGGACTCGTCACCGCGGCCGCAGCCGATCCGAGCCTCTATCAGTGGACTTTGGTGCCGCAGGGCACCGAGGGCATGACGAAGTACGCGGAAACGGCGCTGGCCGCGCGCGAGGCCGGAACAGCGATGCCCTTTGCCACGGTGAACCGCGCTAGCGGCGCAGTCATCGGCTGCACGCGCTACTTCGACATCGATCGATGGGCCTGGCCTGCCGCTCATCCGATGGCCAGGCGCACCACTCCGGACTTCTGCGAGATCGGCTACACGTGGCTCACGCGGCCGGCAATTCGCACCGCGGCTAACACTGAAGCCAAGCTGCTGATGCTGACCCACGCCTTCGAGGCCTGGCAGGTCTTTCGCGTGTGCCTGCACACCGACGCGCGCAATGCTCAATCGCGGGCCGCCATGGAGCGTATCGGGGCGCAGTTTGAAGGCATTCTGCGGGCATACCGGCTGGCTTCGGATATCACGCCGCGCAATTCGGCGCGCTATTCGATCGTGGCGAGCGAGTGGCCGGGAGTGAAGGAGAGGCTAACGGGCATGATGGAGCGGTATGCAACCCAGGACAGCCCGAAGCCGGTTAAGATACCCGTCCAGTTAACATAGAGGAACAGGGCTTTCTTCATGGGCAAACAATTCGCCAGCATCGAGCCGAACCACCGCGCCTTCATCGAAAGACAGCACATCTTCTTCACCGCGTCGGCTGCGGCTGAGGGGCGCGTCAACGTCTCGCCGAAGGACGCAGCGGCACTGCGGATATTAAGCGAGAGCTGCGTTGCGTATCTGGACGTGACCGGCAGCGGCAATGAAACGGCAGCGCACCTGCGGCTTGATGGGCGACTGACCCTGATGTTTTGCGCCTTCGAGGGCGCTCCATTGATCCTTCGTCTCTACGGTCGGGCGCGAGTTCTGCCCCGCGGCAGCGACGAATATGAGGACCGGCTCCGCTCTGCATTTGGCGATCAGGAGCGGGCGGGCGCTCGGCAGATCATCGTGCAGGATGTCGAAATGGTCCAGACCTCCTGCGGTTATGGCGTGCCGTTGTTCGACTATGTCGAGGAGCGCAGCACACTGACGCGCTGGGCCGAGGCGAAGGGCGAAGAAGGGCTGGAGGAATACTGGCAGCTGAAGAATGCCAGCAGCATCGACGGTTTCCCCACGGACATTGCAGAGAGCCTGAGGAAAGTCACGATTTAAAGCTGGTCGAGGCTTGCTTCGCAGGCGGGTTTATCGTCGACGTCGGGCCTGCAAAATTACAGGCGGGTCCCTGCACTTCGCTCCGCTTCAGTCGAGACGACAGCGTAAGGGCCTACTGCACCGGCTGGGTTTGCTCCAGATACTCGATGTACCCGAGCAGCGCGCCCCAGTGATAGAAGCGGTCGCTGCTGGTAACGTCGTCGCCAGTCCCGGTGATGGCGTTGTAGTTCTCGTGAACATGGTGCTTGTCGCGCCACTCCTTCAGAAACAGGTCCCATGACTTCTGTGCGAACTCGGCGCGCACTTTGGGGTCGTCGTAATTACGAAGGCCGAGGTAGACCAGGTAATTCATCGGTCCCCAGATGCGGCCACGCCAATAATTCTGATCGTGAAACGCTGGATCGTCGCGCTCGATCGAGGGAATGACCCATTCGCCCCAGAACTCCTTCTGGTTGAGCAGATGCTTTTCGATCATGGTGTGCGCCTGCTCCGGAGTAGCGGCGCGGGCCAGCATGGGGTAGAAGTTCGTCGGCGACAGACGCGTGTTGAACTGGCCGGTATGCAGGTCCCTGTTGAGAAATATGCCCACTGCCGGGTTCCATAGTGTGGCCAGGCTTGTTCGGTAGAGCGCCGCCCGCTGCTTCAGTTCCTGCTCTTCCGCCGTTCGGCCGGGCACCCCGGCAATCTCCGCCAGCGCATCGCAGTCAGCGATGTACATGCTCATCAGCCCTACGTCGGCGTATTCAAGCAAATGCGTGTGCTCATCGTACGTAGTCGAATCGTACATCGGACTGTTGTCGAGCCCCGATTCGAGAATGGCTCCTGCACGCGTGCCGCGGCTGTCGTCATCGAGGTTCTCCGGCTGATTGCCGCCGTCGCTGCCCCACGCAAGATACCCCTGGATCTGGCGATGCTGATCCCACCAGCGATTCCAGCGCAGCAGCGGCGTGGAGGCATCCTCGAGAAACCAGCGATCATGAAATTTTCGATAGAGGCCGAGCACGGTGATGGCCCCTACCGGCGGCTCGGAGCGGTCGGAGCTCTTCCAGTCTCCGGCGCGCGCATAGTTAGGGACAAATCCCTCGGCCGTCTCCTCGCGCAGCGTCTCCAAAGCATCAGCATAGGCCAGGTCGCGGTCGCCGATACCGGCCATGGTCGCGGCAAAGAAGGTATCCCAGTCGAAGATCACGTAGCCGCCCCAGCCCACGCTCCACACTCGGCTCACAGGAGAAACAACGCGCTCGTGGCTCGGCTCATAAATGGTGTCCCATCCGAGTGTGGTCTGGATGGCATCGACCAGGGGTGCGCTTTTCCCCGCCTCTGCAACCGACTGCTCATAAGCCTGACGCTGGCGGGCGATCACCGCGAGGATGTCGTACAGCGTGCGTGGGCGACCGGTGCTGAGGCCAACGGGCTGGATGAGATCGGTTGCGAAATACGGACCACCCTGGGGAACTGCGATCAGCTCGCGCTCGGGATTCGACTCAGCTTTCGCGCAGCTGCAGTAGACAGGGACGGTGCCGGAGGGGCTGTGCGCTTCGATATGATCGCCGTTCCAGACCGTGGTGCCGGGGCGATTCCAGAGATGATCCACGGTGAAGACAACGGTCGGCGGGAGCGCGGATTTCCCCTCGGAAGGCAGCGGCGTCACCAGCAGCACCAGGTCGGCGCCGTCGCGGCCGCTCTGCACCCGCCAGCTATGGCCTTTCCAGTCGATACGCAGATCGCTATAGCTGCCATCCCACGAGTGCGGCCCGGGGGTGACCTGTTCAGCGCCCTGAGTGAGTCGACCGATCAGCGCATCCTGGAGGAAAGCATCGCTGCCCTCCGTGGTGTTGTGCTTCATTCCGATGTGGATGGCGAGGCCGTCGGGAAGCAGAACATGCGTGGTCACACTATGCACGTCCCAGGTGTTCCAGCCCTGCGCAAGCCTGTGCTGAACCTGCGCATATTGCGGCGAGGGCGGCGGCACCAATGCTCGGTCATGAGCAAAACGCGAATCGGCTTTACCCTGCTGCGCGAACACCGGCGCAGACAGCAGGAGAGCTGCAAGGCAGAAGCCAGGTAGAGCTGAAAACACACCACCGCTAAAACGCATGAGCCGTTCCTCTCAGCAGGGTTTCGCCCCGAATTGTACTCAACTCAGGGCCGGAAGGTGGGAGGCGCCTTCAGCTCCGTCGAGGTGGGCGGGGCGGACTGCAGGTTGAAGCGGAGCGTCGTGGTGCGCTGCATCGGCACTTTGTCGAGCGAGAGCCAAAGCTGGTCGTGCGGCTGCCCGTCCACGGCAATGGAGCGGACGTAGACGCCGGAACCTTCTCTGCGGACCTCGAGCGCTCGGCCGTCTGCGAAGTGAATATTGGCTTCGGGAAACATCGGCGTCCCCAGGAACATGCCCGCGACGCCGGGAACCCCTGGATACATACCCAGCGCGTTCCAGACATACACACCCGAAGTAGCACCGAGGTCATCGTTGCCCGGGATGCCATCCGGTTTCGTGCTGAAGGTCTGCTGCTCGACGCGGGTCACGACATCATCCGTCTTCCATGGCTCGCTCGTGTATTCGTACGTATACGGGGTGACGAAGTCCGGCTCGTTGGCCATGTTGAAGCAGGGCTCGCCCCAGCAGATCAGCTTCGAAAAGAACTTATCGAGGCGGGTCACAACTGCCGGGCTGCCGCCCATGGCCTGAATGAGCCGCGGATAGTCGAAGGGGATCATGAAGGAGTATTGCCAGGTGTTGCCTTCCTCAAAGCCGTCCTGATCGGTGGATACGGGCGCGTTGTCACGTTTGGGGAGGGAGTGCTCGGCGTCGAAACCCTGGAGCCACGTACCGTTGGCGTAGCGTGGGCGGATCCACTTGGTTTCCGGATCAAGCAGGTTCTGCCAATTCCCCGCTCGCTTCATGAAGGTGTCGTAGGCGGAGTGATCGCCGGTGGCCTGAGCCAGCTGCGCGATGGCGAAGTCGTCGCTGGCGTATTCCAGGGTGCGCGAGGCATCGATGGAATCGTTGTCAACCGGGACGTAGCCGAGCTTGAGTTCTTCGGCCAGGTGGGGACGTTCGGAATCGCCATGAGGGCCGGTGCCAGGCTGGGTCGCGGCCTTGATCATGGAGTGGAGCGCGGCACGCACATCGAAATTGTGCGCACCGAAGGCGTAGTAATCGGAGAGCAGGACCGCAGGCGAATCGCCGCCCATAACGTACGTGACGTCGTTCGCGGCCGGCCAGCGCGGCAGCCAGCCGGACTGCGCCGCATCGTTGACCAGCGACTGCGCCATATCGCCGGCGCGGCTGGGGTCGAGCAGCGTCTGCAGCTGGACGACGTTGCGGTAGATGTCCCAGTCGGAGTAGTTGGCGTACTGCGCATGCTGTTGACCGCTCACCGAGTGCACCTTGTCATCGAAGCCGATGTACTGGCCATTGCGGTCGCTGAAGAGGTTGGGTGAAAGCAGCATGTGATACAAGCCGGTGTAGAAGATGGTGCGCTGATCGGCGCTTCCACCCTGCACCTGCACGCGATTCAGAAGCTCGGACCAGGCTTGCTTTGCAGCGCTGTGAATCGCGTCGAAATCCCAGGCAGGGATTTCAGCCTGCAGATTCGCGCGCGCGTTCTCGGTGCTGACCCAGGAAAGCCCTGCCTTCATGACGACTTCGCGTTGGTTCCCGAAGTCGAGCCAGGCTCCGGCGTGGCGGCCCTGCTCCTCGCGGGCCGAGGGGTCGACCGCGTCGTCTTTCCACATCGCGGAGCGGACGAAGGGCTGCTGGAACTGCGCGGCGAAGTAAAGGGTGTAGTTGGTTTGAGAACCGCAGAAGGCGCCGGCTGTGGCACGGCCTTCGATGCCATCACCGCCAGTAAGTCGGATTTGATATCCATCGTGAGACCGGGCCTCGTTCGGATGGGCGCCGGGCTCCGGATGGGAATTCGCGCTGCCGCCGGCATTGACCAGCAGCCGCGCCGGCTGTCCCGCCGGAAAGCGAAAGCGCGCGATACCGCTGCGCTCCCCCACCGTGATCTCAACCTCGATGCCATTCGCCAGAGTGACTGCGTAGTAGCCGGGGTGGGCGTGCTCGTGGCTATGGTCAAAAGGCTGGGTGTACAGCTCGCGGTTCTGGTCGGGGCTGGTGCTCAAGTCGCCGGTCCAGGGCAGCACCGGAAAATCTCCATACAGCGGGCAGCCGGCGCCGCTGAGATGGGTGAGCGAGAAACCGTAGATGCGCTTCTGTCCGTAGTCATACCAGGCATCCGCCCCGGTATCCGGACTCCACTGCATCATGCCGAACGGCAGCGAAGCTCCGGGGAAAGTATTGCCACCGCCCGCAGTTCCGATAATCGGATCGACGCTCGCGTAAGCCGGGCTGCTCTGATCGGCATTTTCCTGTGCAGCAGCGACCGCGGTAAAGGTGGAAGCGGCGAAAAGGCAGAGCACGGCAACTATGCAGGGCAAAACCCTGAAACGCTTCAGCAGCATCAGCTCCTGCTTTCAATCGGATCGAAGTGCGGGAAGATGTGCACAAGAGGAAGGTGGATCTTCCGCAGAGCCGGACGAGGCGGTCATCCGGCCCCGCGTGAAAATCTATCATGCCGATTCGCCGCAGCGCGAGGCGCCTGAGGCGGGCCCTCTACATCAGGTGCTGCAGGGCGTCCCAAACGTACACGCCGAGGATACCGACGGTGAGAGCACAGGTTGCCCCTGTGACCCAGTAAATAAATGGCTGAATCTTTCTGACTTTAACCAGAATCTCGTCCTGTTCCTTTTTCTGGTGATTGCCGGCATCGTCGAGGAAGATCTGATCTTCCTCGTAGCGGGTGAGATTGGAGCGGTAAACGAGCAGGATCAGCAGGAGGGTAATGATTCCGGCCCACACGACCCAGACGACAGGCATATAGCTCATCAGAGAGCTCATAGTTTGCCTCGAGGACTGCGAAGTTCCGTTGCCGTGGCAAAGTCTGCGCCGGGAGCGCCGATGTGCAGCCGGTCTGGCTTGAACCGGCCACAACCAGCAGCCAGCCGGAGTAAAACCCAGCCGAAGCAGCGGTTGAGCCGGCTCCTGGTGCCGGGCGGGTCCGGGAAAACCCTGAATCCGGGCTCGGAGGGCAGGAGGGGCCGTCCGGAGAAGCATGTTAGCGCTGTCCGGATACGCTTGAACAGCGCTTTTTTTGCTGTGCGCCGTTACTCTCTGGCAACTCCCGGCGAATGAGGGCCTTCCATGCAAAGGCCGGGAGGATTGGAAAGATGCGTACGACCAGTTGGGGGAACCTGACCCTGCGCGTGGTAGCCACGCTGGGTTTGTGCACTGCGCTGTTATGGGTGACTTCGTGCACGGAGCACGAGTCGGATCAAAAGATCCAGCAACAGGCTCAGGAGGCCACGGAACAGGCAAAGATTGCTGCCAAAAAGGCGGCGGCGGAAGCGAAGATCGCGGCGGCCAATGCAACCCGCGAGGCGAATGACGTTGCCGCCGGGGTTCGCGCCGGACTGCATAACGGCAAGGGCGAGGAAATCGTCAATGTGAACTCTGCCAGCCGTGCCGATCTGGAGCGGCTGCCCGGGGTGACTCCAACGGTCGCGCGGCGGATCGAAGACAACCGCCCCTACAACACGCCTCATGACATGGTGCGCAAGCGCGTGATCTCCCAGGCAGAATATGACCACATCGCCGATCGCGTAGCCGCACAGTAATTCGCGGTCGGCTTCGGCAGGTGCAGTTCAGGGAAATCTGGTCCGGTAGACTCGAAGGAATGGCTATCGGCAACAAGTGGGTCTGCGTCTTCTGCGCGTCGGCAGCGGGCAATTCTCCGGCGTATCTCGAAGCGGCCGATGAACTGGGCCGGTTGCTTGCCACGCGCGGCTACGGCCTGGTCTATGGCGGCGCGACCGTCGGCGCCATGGGTGCGGTGGCCGATGGAGCGCTGGCCGCCGGGGGCGAAGTGGTGGGCGTGATTCCCGATGTCATTAAGGAGCGGGAAATCGAGCACCGAGGGCTCACGGAGTTGCACGTGGTGCGGACCATGCACGAGCGCAAAGCTCTGCTGGCGTCAAAGGCCGATGCATTTGTGGCGTTGCCGGGTGGTTACGGCACCCTCGATGAGTTCATCGAGATTGTGACCTGGGCGCAGCTGCGCATCCATGCCAAACCATGCGTATTGATTAATTTAGGCGGCTTTTATGACGGACTGCTCACCTTTCTGGATCAGGTGGTCTCCGCCGGATTGATTCAGCCGGAAGGTCGCGCTCTCATTCGGGTGGCGGCAGATCCTGCGGAGGCTCTGGAGATTGTCGAGAGGGTCTGGAGCACCCAGGCCGAAGTTCCTGCGCACGATCCGCGGCTGGATGCGGTGATGAAGTAGTTCTTGCCTCGTCCTCAGTCGTTGATGGAGCACCTTCAGCGATTCGGTCCATCGATCTTGCCCTTGGTGGCCCTGCGAATCGCTTCGGCATCCGCAAGATCCTGGAGGCGCCCGGAAGCAAGCTTGTTCCGGATTAAGTGTTCTGCCGAAATAACGTGCACAGGAATACCATCGATCAAAGTCTCAGAGCGATCTGGCCATGCTTCCTGGAATGTCACGCCGTCTATCTGTTGAAGGATGTCGATCCGAAGTGGTGGCTGTCCAATTTGAAAAACAACATTAGGGTCGGCGCAGAGGTCGCTGGGCACAATCTCTGCCAACGGAGCCCCGTATTCTGCAAGGGCGCGATAGGCCTTTTGCCCATTATCGAGGTTCGCCCGAATCAGGATGTCCAGGTCCTTTGTGGCTCGTGGTTCGGCGTGAAAGCCGACAGCATAGCCGCCGACCACCAGATATTCAACCCCGTGGGCGTTGAACGCGAGTAAGAGTTCTCTCAGATCGATGGGAAGCATCGTAGTGGAAGCCTTTGAAGGCATACGCAGCGAGCGTCGCTTCCCAAACCGCCACGAGGCGGTCTTCGGAAGGCTGATTCTGCCAGTACCGATATACTTCACCCCGCTGCAGATCGCGGCTCGACAATTTTCGGATTGTTCTGTCAGAATTCATCGCGGCGCTGTTTGATTCTATGCGTTTGAAAGACGTTTGTTGCCTAATTCTCAAGAACCAATGCAACGGACTCAATCCAGTCAGCATTGGCCTGGGCTGGCGGCTGTACTTTCCTTTCACCGTAGACGGCTCTTTCGAAGAACCGCTCCACAGCATCGAGAATGGCCACACCGGTCTTCGCTTCGTAAATGCTCTTGCGCAGAGCTGCGCCGCCGGCAACCCCATGCGTGAACCAGGAGGCGAACTGCTTCATCTTGCCGGGCGCTTCGGGGTTCGATTCTGCAAGCAGCATCTCGAAATAAGTGCGGATCATCCGGTAGCGGTCCTGCTCGGTCGGCATATCGTAGCGGCCAGTGGCCGTGTATTGCGCGATCTGGCGGAAGATCCATGGATTGGCGGGAGCGGCGCGGCCGATCATCACCGCGTCGCAGCCGGTTTTGGCAACGAGGGCACAGGCGTCCTCGGGCGTGCGGACGTCGCCGTTGCCGATGACCGGAATGCTGACCGCGTCCTTCACCTCGGCGATGTGATCCCAGCGCGCCTGGCCGGAATACCCCTGCTCGCGGGTACGGGCGTGGAGGGCCACGGCATTGAGGCCGCAGTCTTCAGCGAGCTTCGCCAGAGGGACGCAGATGATGTGGTTGTCGTTCCAGCCGAGGCGGAACTTCACCGTAAACGGGATGGTAACGGCGGCGCGAACCGCCCTGAAAATCTCGGCGATCAACGGCAAGTCGCGCAGCAGCCCGCTGCCTCCGTTGCAGGAGACGACGCGCTTGGCCGGGCAGCCGAGGTTGAGGTCGACCATGTCGAAGCCAGTCTCCTCGACGATCCGCGCCGCATCGGCCAGCGTCCCGGGGTTCGATCCGAAAAGCTGGGCGGAGATGGGGTGCTCGTCGTCGTAGAAGGTCAGGTAGCGCTTGCGCTTCGATTCCCGCATGCGGGAGAGGCCGTCAGCCGAGGTGAACTCGGTCATGATGAGGCCGCAGCCCGACTGCTGATTGGTGATGGCCGTACCAACACGATCCTGATCCCACGTCTCCGAATCGAGACGTGGGGCACCCGGTTCGGTGGTATGCGTGAAGACGCTGGCATTCCGGATGAAGCGGCGGAACACGGTGTCCGTCACGCCGGCCATGGGAGCCAGCACGGTGGCTGGAGCCACAACGACTCCTCCGATGGAGAACGACGCAGGCACACGGGCGTTGGCGGGCATGGCATGCTCGATCGGATTGTCCCAGTGCTTCTTCATGCGACCTCAGAACCGCTGGCCATAAGAAAAGCCTCCGCCGCGGCGGAGGCCTTGTCTCCTGAGCCGCTCAGTGTTTACTTCGCGGCCGGCTCCGCTTTGGCGTACTTGCGACGGAAGCGCTCGACGCGCCCCGCGGTATCAACCAGCTTTTGTTTGCCGGTGAAGAACGGGTGGCAGTTCGAACAAATTTCCGCGTGGATGTCGCCTTTGTGCGTGGAGCGCGTCGCAAAGCTGTGGCCGCACGCGCAGACGACACGAATCTCGTGATAATTGGGGTGAATACCCTGCTTCGGCATGATTCTCTGAAACCTTTCCCTAAGTCTCTCTATTTTAGCGTGAAATGCCCCCGCCGCCAATGGCGGCGGACGGCGACGACCTGATCGGCCGGACTCAATCAGGACTGCCCTTCCCGCTGTACACTCACATCGCCAATGCCCACGGTGGCCTTCAGGTGAAAGCGGCCGTGCAGGCTGAAGTCTTCGCTTTTTCCCAAAAATCCGCTCTCGCCTCCCTTGTTCAGGAAGTCGTTGACGTCCCCAATGCGGGTACTGGTCTCGACGTGCCCGTAATCATCCGGGTCGGACAATGCAATCTTCAGATCGCCAACCTCAACATGAATGTCCTTATCGCCCTGCACGCCTCGAACCGTCACATCACCCACGCCCGCGTTGACCTCCAGCGCGCTCTGCGCCGGTACATACAGAGCAATGTCGGTGTCGCAGTTGTCGCAGTTATGGCGGTTCTTCGGGGTCCGAATATCGAGCGTGGCCCGATCGCCGGCGACATCGAAGCGCGTGACCCAGGAGGCGATGGTATGACGGTCGACCCCAGAGTGCGTGTCGATCTGGAGGCGGACCCGGCTCTGCCCTTCAGCCGGCAGGATCTTCAGATCGCCGACGTTGAGAGTGAGGACCACCGTTCCGCCCTCAGCCAGTGCCTTCTCCATAACCAGACGGCTCGGGGAATCCTGTGCAGCCGCTCCCGCACAAAGACAAACCGCCAGCAATGCGGCGGCCAGAATCGATCTCATGGGAACCTCCCGGAGGGGATACGCGCTGCATCATCCGGCGGTTCCTCTCAAAGGTTCCCACGCATTGGCCACCCAGGCCCATGACCCAGGGATGCCGGCTGTCGCTGTTGACTACGACAGCCGATCCCGGCCAATTACCGCAGGCCGCCGCCGGCGCGAACCAACTCACCCGTCAGCCACTTCGCATCATTCGAGGCCAGGAACGTAGCCACCGAAGCAATGTCGTCGACCTGACCGATGCGGCCCAGCGGCGTCTGCGCGACTGCTCCCGCTTCGAAGTCGGAGCCGATAATGCCGGCGCTGCGCGTGCCCTCAGTCTCGACCATGCCCGGGTTGATGGAGTTGACGCGAATCTTCTTCGCGGCGAGCTCTTTCGCCAGCACGCCGGTGATGGCATCGACCGCTCCCTTGGTTCCGGTGTAGACCGCACTATTCGGCGGAGTAAGGCTGCTGACTACCGAACCGATGTTGATGATGCTGGCGCCCTCGCCCAGATGTTTCACGGCCGCCTGTGTGGTGAGGAGGAGTCCGAGAACATTCACGTTGAAGATTTTGTTGTAGTGGTCTTCGGTGATGGCTTCGATAGGAGAGAATTCGTACACGCCGGAGTTGTTGACCAGCACATCGAGACGGCCGAAATTTTTAATTGCGGCGTCGATGATCCCCTGCGCGTCAGCGCCCTTCGAAACATCGCCCCCGACGGCAACAGCTTTGCCACCGGCAGCGGTGATCGCGGCGACCACGGCGTCCGCACCTGCTTTGCTGGAGGCGTAGTTGACGACGACCGACGCGCCCTCGGTGGCCAGTGCTTTGGCGATGGCGGCGCCGATGCCCTTCGATGCTCCGGTAACGACTGCGACTTTCCCTGTGAGCTTACCCATAACCCTGTCCTTTTCCAGCATTGCGCCGGTCTTTCTAAAATCCCGTCGAAGTTGCCCTCCACGGCGTCCTCGAGCGGTTCTGGGGAGTAGATGGGGATGCTCTCAGGAAAGATTCACTAGTTCCGTTTTCATGAACTATGTGGGTCCGGGAGCCGGGCGACGGCTGAATCCGAACACGAAGGAGCTACCCACGAGAATCGCAGCGAACCCGCGCGCGATGAGTCTTCTACGCTCGCTTACCCTCACCGCGCAGCCAGGCCACCACATCGGCGGCGTTCTGATCGGGCGGAAACACGGGATAGAAGACATGCTCGATTTCTCCATCGCGCAGGATCATCGTGAGCCGTTTCAGCAGCGTCATGCCATGGGTAGTGAAGGTGGGCAGGAGCAGGGCGCGGGTCAGTTCCAGCCTTTCATCGGAGAGGATGGCGAAGGGCAGATGCAGGCGCTCAGCGGCTTCGCGTTGATACGCGGTGTCCTGGGTGGACAGACCGAAGAGATGAGCGACGCCCAGGGACCGCAGTTCGGTGAACTGGTCGCGGAAGGCGCAGGTTTGTGGCGTGCAACCGCGGGCGCCGGGGATGGCTTCCCACCCTTCGGGATTGGGCTCGCCGGGACGGCCGGTACGCGGATAGGCGTAGACGACGGTGCGACCCGAGAGCGAAGCCATATCTACCGTCGAACCGTCTGTCGCCGGCAGCGAGATCGACGGAAGGGTCTTTCCGGGCAGATGACGCGCGGCGCCATCGTCCTGCGGCACGGGGAGGCTGGACCAGTCAGGCGCGGCGATGTTGGACATTCGCGATCTCCTCAGCGTTCACCGCAGTATCTCAAACAGAGCCCCACACGGCTGCAGGGAGCGGAGGTTACAGAGGAGAAACTTCAGAAAAAGCCACGCTGGAAGGAAAAGCTATGCTCGCCGGCATCGGCAGGGGAACAGCTTCATCGTTCCCCACCGGCTCCAGGAAGGCATCGAAGAGCTTCGCATAGAGTCCCCGCCGCCCCGCCAGCAGATCCCGGCGCTCGCGCAGAAACCCGAAGCGAAATGGCGAACAGCATTCGGCCTCGCTCAGGAATTGAGGGGTAAAGAATTCGTGTGAATAGGCAATGGCCATCAGGATGAGCGAGCGCCAGCTCATGCGCAGCAAATTCTTCAGGGTGGCATCGCCGTCGGGCAGATGATCCATCTGATCAGCGACGCGGCCGCTGAAGCGCAGGAGCTGGAAGACAAGTTCGTCCAGCCGCTCACTGCGCATGGCGGCCTGGGAAAACAGCGTAACTGAGCCGCGCAGCAGATCCTCGTGAATATCCTGCAAATCATCGCCCAGCTGCAACAGCACTCCCCACTGGAACGCGAAGCGGCTGGCGGCTTCGCTGAGGCGGCCATGGACCAGGCAGGCGTCCGCGAGGACCGACGTTCCGCCCTTGGCGCAGCTCAGGGGAAGCAGTTCCGCAACGGAGTCATCAGATCCGGCAGTTTGCTGGGAGATACTCTGCTCCTGCGCGCGGTGAATGGCGAGCAGGCAGTCGAAGACATCGGGATAGTCGTGCCGAGGATACTGGCCCTCGATGAGCGAGACCAGAGTCCAGATGGCCACTTCGCTGCGATTGCACGCCGCGGGTGTTTCGCCGCGGAGCCGGCGGCGAAAATTCCGGCTAAAGCGGAGCTTTGCTTCCGGGGAAAGCTCTTCGCTGTCGAGATAGTTGTCGCTGTAGGGATAAAGAAGGCTGTACGCCAGGATGGACGGCGTGAGCTCGATCCGGGCGCCGAGCAGGGGCTGTAAACCGGCGGCGGTCCAGGCATTGCGGCACGCCTGGATGATGCCGGGCATGCTGAGCTCCGCATCGAAGCGGCGCGCCCACGTGGCAAGTTGCGTGCCGACGGGAAGGAAGTCGTGGGTAAGCAGACCAATGGCCGACTCTTCCAGACCGAGAGCCTCGGCGGAAAAGCGAGCAAAGGCGCGGATCATGTTCTGCTGCGCCCGGGCACGAGCCGCCGGCGTGGGACGAGCTTTTCTGAGCTGGCTTTCGACCTCGTGCAATGCCTGGTCGTAGGCCTGCTCGCGCTGCTGCTGTTCTGCCACCGTAAAGCGGCAGGCGTCCATCTCGCGGCAGCCGGCGCAGCTGTTCCAGATTGCGATCGTATCGGCAACCTGCGACTCGACCCAGTTCCAGCCGTAGCGATGGCCCATATCACCTCGAGGTACGCAAAGAAGCACAACCCGGTTCCATCCTCGATCGTGATGCACTCGGTTGCTGGGTCCACTCCGCGATCAATTTCCGTGCATCGTTAGCAGAGAGGTATAAAATTCCTGTCGCTCCCCATCAGCGTACAGAGAGGTGCCAGCATGCGATTTCTCATGAAAGTGTCGTTCCCGGTCGAATCCGGGAATGCGGCGGCCCGGAAAGATGGGTTCAAATCCATCCAGTCCATCCTCCAGAAGCAAAACCCCGAGGCCGTGTATTTCCTTGCGGAGAACGGCCGGCGCACTGGACTCCTGATCCTCAACCTGGAGGATGCTTCGCAAATCCCCGAGTACGCGGAGCCGTGGTTTCTTGCCTTCAACGCCGACATCCACTTGTCGCCCGTCATGGTGCCTTCTGATTTGCAAAAGGCGGGTCCGGCCATTGAGGAGGCGGTGAAAAGCTACGCCTAGCGCCCCGGCGTTATGGGCTGCGGAGTTACCGGTATCTGCGACGCATCTACGGCCGGCGAGAGCTACTTCCCTGTTGTGTGATTGCGCAACTCTGCGACGATCTCAGCAGCAGCGCGGCGAGCAGTGTCTTCGCGGTCAGGCGGGAAGGAAATGGCCCCGACGCGGGCATGGCCTCCGCCACCGTAACGTTCGCAGATCACGGCGAGATTCACCATGTCTTCCGGCTTCGTCTTCGTCCATGGATTGGAACCGACGGCCACCTTGGTGCGGAAGCTCGACTTCGACAGCCCGATGGAGTAAGTGGCCTGCGGATGCAGGTAGTAAGGAATGAACTTGTTATACCCCTCGAGTGGATGGTCGGTGATATCGAAATAGATCGTGCCGTCTTTGCACTCGGAGCGTTCCCGGATGAGATCGAGGGCGCGCTGATGGCGCTCCAGCAGCGGCGGCAGCAGGCTGGCGACGAAAGGCTGCTCGAGAACCTGCTGCAGCGGCATACGGGTCAGAAAAGGGATCAGTCGGGGCACGAAGGCGGGATCCTGCGTAGACTCGATGATCAGGGTCAGCTTCATGGCCGGCTCGGGCATTTCGACAGCCATCTGCGGGCTCTCATAAAGAGCACCGTCGACGATGTCGGCCCAGCGGATCAGCTCGGCCACCGGCGTGGCATCAAAGCCGAAGCGCGTGGACGCGATGTGTGCCAGAAAGCTGGTGCAGGAGATGTAGTTGGGGTCGTAGAAGCGATGGCCCTCATAGCGGCCGTCGGCCATGCCCTTGATGTAATCCTGGTGATCCTCGGGAGTGAGGAAAGCGCTGAGGTGGTGATCGAACCACCAGGTGATCTTCGGCGACGGTGAGTATTTGAAGTCGACGATGGCGTTCTCGTCGCCGGTGAATTCCGCTTCATTGAAAAGCGCCCCGGCGCGATGGACGAGGCCGCAAAACTGATAATCGGCATCCCTGCAGATGCATTCCTGGTGGAATCGGCTGAACAGCGAAGCCGAGCAGGCGCCGTCGAAACACTTGTCGTGATAGAAGACCCGGACCTTCAAGATGTGACCGCCCCCGCAAAGCCGCCGGCATCGTCTGCCGGTCGGGAATCTCTTAGCTTACCGGGATGCAGCGCGGTGTCAAGTGCGGGAACCGGCCATTCCTTTCGATTGCCTGGAGACGCAATTTCCCTTGACGTGCCCGGAGCGGCCGTTCGTAGTCTGGTGTTAAGCGCGAGACGACTGCGCAGGCTCGGGTCCGTGGAGTGCCGTCAGGAGAGGGGCGATGAAGTTCGCAGAGGTACAGACGCTCGTTGGGTCGGTTCCATTTATCTCTCCGGAACATGGGCTGGAGTTGTACCAGATGATCCTGCGGGAGCGGCCGGCGGAGATCCTCGAACTGGGTATCGCCCATGGCACCGCGACCTGCTACATGGCTGCCGCGCTGGAGGAGATCGGCGGCCGCCGGGTGACGGCAGTCGACCTGGCCGGTGCAACTTTTGTCCCTTCCGCAGAAATGCAGCTGGCACGCTGCGGCCTTGGGCGGTTTGCCGATTTGGTCCGGATGCAGACCGGGTACACCTGGTTTCTGCACGATGAAATCCGCATGCAGACATCCGGCAATGAATGCACTCCGAAATATGATCTGTGCATCATCGACGGCCCCAAGAACTGGACTATCGACGGCTGCGCGTTCTTTCTGGTGGACAAGCTTTTGAAGCCGGGCGGATGGCTCATCTTCGATGACTATGCCTGGACCTACGAGGGCGCTGGAGCGTCGCGGGACGCCACCGACGGAATCAGCCATCGCACCCTGTCAGAAGACGAGCGCACCACGCCGCAGATCCGCGAAGTCTTTGAGCTGTTGGTCCTGCCGCACCCGAATTATTCGAACTTCGTCGTGCAGGACCACAAAGACTGGGCTATGGCGCAGAAGATTGCAGGCAACGATAAGACGTATACCGTCCGCTACCAGTCGGAGTACGCGGACCTGCTGAGCTGGACCGCCAACCTTGCCAGGCTGGCGGTCCGCAGGCTGGGGTATGCCCGCAAAGATGCAACCGCAGCCTCCTGAAGGTTGACCACGGCGCACCAGACGGAGACGGGGGCGGTTTGCGGCTTCCCTTCTTCCCCCGCTATAGTCGAAGCAGTAGCATGCGGTTGTTTCCGACCAAAACGGTCTCCCGCTGGTTCCCGCTCCTTGGGATTCTCTGCATCAGCCTGGTGCTGCTGAGCGGAGTGATTCAGGCGGCGCATTTCCATGCGACCGGCCAGGTTGATCATGACTGCGCGCTGTGCGTGGCGGCACATCATGTGCCGCAGGCTGCGCCTCAGATCTCCCTGCACATGAACAGCCGGCCAGTGATGCGCTTGCTGGCTCCGAGCTGCATTCATCACCCCCGTCGCGCCGTCTTTTTCCGGCTGGTCAGCCGTCCTCCGCCTCATCATCCGACCCTTCCCGCGTAACTACCCCTTCGTCAGGTTCGGATTTCTTAACATTCAGGAGGTCGTGCATGCGCAGACTGCTGCGTCACGCCGCTATTTTCATTCCCGCGCTCATGCTGTCGTTCCCCGTATGGGCCTTGCCCGATGGGCAAGCCGGGTCTACTTCGGGAACCATCACCGGCACAGTTACGGATCCCAGCGGCGCTGTCCTTCCCGGGGCCACCGTCAGGATTGAGAATCCGGTCAGCCAATTCGATCGAACCGCGCAGACCGATACGGGTGGTCGCTTCCAGTTCAGCAACATTCCCTATAACTCCTATCATCTGTCGGTGAGTGCCGCCGGGTTCGGCTCCTTCGTGCACGATGTCGAGGTAAGGTCCACCACGCCGGTGACCGTGCTTGTCACCCTAACCGTCGGCGCTGCGGCGACCACAATTGAGGTGACAGGCGAAGATCTGGTCAACAACGCGGCGAACATGGATACCGACATCGACCGCAAGGCGTTCGCGCAAATCCCGCTGGAAAGCCAGTCATCGTCTCTGAGTTCGCTGGTAACACTGTCGACTCCCGGTGTCACCGCCGATTCGAACGGCATGTTCCACGGTTTGGGAGATCATGCGGAGAACTCCTTCTCGGTGGATGGCCAGCCGATCACCGACCAGCAAAGCAAAGCCTTCTCCAATCAGCTGCCGGATACCGCGGTGCAGTCGATGCAGGTGATTGAGGGCGCACCCCCCGCTGAGTACGGCGATAAGACCAGCCTGGTCATCCAGGTGACCACCCGCTCCGGACAGGGCGTAACTAAACCGACTGGACAGCTTTACAGCTCCTATGGCAGCTTCGGATCGGCCTCCGGGGGCTTTGACGTCGGCTATGGGAAACAGAAGTGGGGCAACTTCCTCTCCTTCGACGGCCTGAACACGGGCCGCTTTCTGGACGCGCCGGAGTTCACCGTCTTCCACGATAAGGGCAATGAGCAAAATGCCTTCGATCGCGTCGATTATCAGATCGACAACGCGGACTCGGTTCACCTGAACCTGAATTACTCCCGGTCCTGGTTCCAGACGCCGAACACGTACGACAACCTGAACAGCGGCGGGGTAAATCTGGCCGGAGCGCCCGTGACCGGGCAGACCGATCAGCGGACCAAGATCGGCACCTTCGATATCTCTCCCAGCTACACGCGTGTTCTGAGCCAGGCATCGGTGTGGAACCTGGGCACTTACGTACGCCGGGATGTCTATCACTATTATCCCAGCGGCGATCCGCTGGCCGATCTGGGACCGGTGCAGCAGCAGAGCATCGGCCAGGACCGCAGCCTGATGAATGCCGGCCTGCATTCCGACCTGTCTTATGTGAAGGGTCCCCACAACGTGAAGATCGGCGTGGAATATAACCAGACGATCCTGAACGAGAGTGACACGCTGGGGATCGTCTCGCCGACGTATCTGGACTCCCTCGGCTGCATGGCGGCGGGCGTTGCAGTGGCTGCTCCCTGCACTACGCTCTATCCCTACGACCTGACGCGCGGGGGCAGCTTCTACGATTTTCTGGGCCACACAGATGTGAAGGAGCTGGCGCTCTACGCGGAAGACCAGATTACCGCCGGCAACTGGCACTTCAATATCGGCATGCGCGGCGATATCTACGACGGACTGTCGGACGCGAGCCAGGCTGAGCCGCGTGTCGCCGGCTCCTATAACGTGAAACGCACGCATACCGTGCTGCGCGCCTCCTACGCGCGCACGCTCGAGTCACCGTTCAACGAGAACCTGGTGCTTTCGAGCCATGGCTGCCTCGATCCGGTCGTCAATCCTCTGCTGGGCTGCCAGGCCGGGAGCTCCGGCGCGCTCTCTCCTGGTTACCGCAATGAGTATCACGTCGGCCTGCAGCAGGTTGCCGGGCGGCATTTTGTGGTCAGCGGCGAGTACATCTGGAAATACACCAATAATGCTTACGACTTCAGCGTCCTGGGCAATACGCCCATCACCTTTCCCATCGAGTGGCATAACTCGAAGATCCCGGGATTCGCGCTGCGTGCCAATGTAACGCCGGTGCACGGATTCAGCGCCTACGCAGTGATGTCGTCGGTCGCCGCGCGCTTCTTCCCGCCGCAGGTGGGTGGCGCGGGTGCGACCGTCGGGCAAACCGGACTGCCGTTCCGCATCGATCACGACGAGCGCTTCAACGAAACGACGCACTTCCAGTACCAGCTTCCCTGGAAGCACCTGCCCTGGTACAGCTTCAACTGGCGCTTCGACAGCGGTGAGGTTGCAGGCGCGGCGCCCTGCTACAACCCGCTCAGCAACGATCCGAACAGCGCCTGCGGTCCGAGTTCGATCACGCTGAATGGGCAGCCGGCCGTGGATCTGAGCAGCCTCGATGCCGATGAGGAATACGAGGCCGGATTGGCCTGCGACGGCGTTCGCGCAACACCCGGTCATCCGCTGCCGTCTTCATGCCTGGCTTCGCAATACACGTCGAGCCTGCTCCATATCCCCGCGCCCGGAACTGGCGATAACGATCACAACCCGCCGCGCATTCAGCCGCGCAGCTTATTTGACATGTCCCTCGGCGAAGATAACCTTTTCCACGGCGACCGCTATAAGTGGAGCGGGCAGCTCACGGCCATCAACGTCATGAACAACTATGCGCTGTATAACTTTCTCTCCACCTTCAGCGGAACGCACTATGTAACACCGCGTTCGATCAGTGGTCAGATCGCCCTGCACTTCTGAACTCAGCGCGCCTGCCCGGAGACTCCGCGCAGGCGCCGCTTTCCACCCATCGACAAGGCTCCAGCTCGCCTTATGGAGCCGTAACGATCGCCTTACGCATCCCTTACGCCCGCTTGTGTGGAATAAGCCTATAGCGAACACCTGATTCGCTGAACGCCGGGAAGGCGAAGGCCTCGTCATGTCTCATTGCCGCTCGCCTTCCACAGAAGGCCAGAGGTGGTGAGTATGAAATCTATTTATCAGCAGGCGGCGGCCGTAGCCGCGCTTGCTCTGGGCATCATCTGTTCCGCCCCCGCTCAACAGAAAAGCAAAGACGGACCTGCAGCGACAGCAGCCGATACAGGAAGCCCCAGTGCATCATCGCCCTCCAGCCTCACCGTCGATGAAGAGATTGCTGCTCTCCGCAAGCGACTCGACGAGCTGGAAGCCGAGGTAAAACAGCAGCGCGCAGCCTCTTCCGCCGACAGCAATGCGGCGGCTCTGCGATCTGCGGCACGGGAACTGACATCGGCCAGCAGCTCCTCCACCAGCCCGGCAATTCTGCACGCCATGGCACCACCAACGACAGCAATCGTCGCTCCCCCGCAGTCCGCCTCTCCGGCCCCGCCGGATCCGCACGCGCCGGCCTTTTCCGACTGGGACTGGACCTGGCTGAACGGCAATCCCCGCAACAAAGATACGGCCTGGGACTCGAAGTTCTTTACGCCCGAGGTTCGCGCCGACCTGACGTACACCTACGACTTCAACAAGCCTGTAGATAACTCAATCGGAGGATCGAGCGAGATCTTTCGCTCCAATGAAATTCAGCTGGAACAGCTGGGCGTAGGCGGAACCTTCCATCTGGATAACGTGCACGCGCGGCTTCTCACCCAATTCGGCGATTACTCGACCACCACACCGCGCAATGACCCCAGCTATGCCAAAGGACAGTGGGACCTCGCCGATGCCTACCGCTATCTTTCTGAGGCTTACGCGGGCTATAGCCTGCCCAACGTGATGCACGGGATCAACTTCGATGCCGGTATCTTCATGTCCTACATCGGCCTCTTCAGTTACTATAACTACGATAACTGGGCTTATCAGCCTTCTTACGTTTCATCGAACACGCCCTGGTTCTTTGAAGGCGTCCGTGTGCAGATGTTTCCCACCCAGCATCTGAAGATCGAACCCTGGTTCATCAATGGCTGGCAATCCTACGGCTCCGCCAATTCGCGCAAGGGGCTGGGCGGTCAAATTCGCTGGGCGCCCTTCCCATGGATGAACATCATCAGCAACAACTATGGCCTCGGCCACGACGATCTCTACGTTCCGAACCGCGGCCGCATTCACACCGATAACAGCATGGAGGTGAAGTATTACGATCGCCCCTCCAGCACCATCGATAAAATGGCCTTCAGTCTCACCGGAGACATGGGATGCGAGTTTGGCGGCGGCGTCAGCTGCCATGGCAATACTTCGGGCGGCCCCAAGCAGAGCTTTCTCGGATACATGGCCTACGACCGCACGTGGCTCAAGCGGGATCGCTATGCCCTGACCGTAGGTGGAGGCAAGATCAATAATCCCGGACGCTATCTGGTCCTGCTCCCGCCCATCAACGGCGAGACAGCGGCCTCCGCAGCCATCAATTCGCCCTACTTCACGGAGAACCCCGGCAATCCCTTCAAAGCCTGGGACAGCTCGGTCACATGGGACATCATGCCGACGCAGTGGCTGACATGGCGCTTCGAATACGATTACCGGCACGCCAGCGTTCCCTACTGGTCCGGACACGGCGGCATTACACCGCCCGCGTTCGCCGGTGCGCCCTACGGGACCAACAACGGCGTTCCGACGGAATACGCCTGCATGGATGGCAAGCCGTCGGCGATGATTAACGGCTGCGGCAGCGATGGCGGTACGTGGTTCCCGGATCTGCGCCGCGACGAAAACTTCGTGGACATCGATCTGCTGGTGAAGTTTTGAAGTGCGTCGCACATCCATCAGGGCTCGGCTTGCTTTGGTAGAACCGAGCCCCTTCCACAATTCTCCGCCGTGATCCAGCACCGACCACCCGGGCACGCACTCGACGCTGGGAAGCACGATGCGCTATTCTCAGAAGGGCGCCAGCCCCGCGGATTCTCAAAAAGGCACCGGATTTTTGGCTCGCAACGAGCGAAAGGTATGGCCGGAAGCTGAGAGATGAGGAGTAGTTCGCGGCAGAATTCGACATCGGAGAGGTGGCAGAGCCCGGTTGAATGCACCTGACTCGAAATCAGGCATACTCGTAAGGGTATCGGGGGTTCGAATCCCTCCCTCTCCGCCATAATAAGATGCCCCCAGATGGATTCATCCGGATGGTTGAGGGCCGTTAATTCATTGATGCTTATCGCGGCATTCAACTCCGTCTCCAGACCTGGCTGAATCTGCCATCACGATGCGCCTGCATAACTCCATTTGCACAGCAGGCATCGCGATTCTGCGCGCTATTTCCCACGGACGACCTCACTCATAAAACTGGATAACTCCGCCCAGCCAACGTCGGACACGCTCCGCCAGGCGGCAGCATCGTTGCTCTCCCGACTTTCTGGGATACCATGGGAGCGCTGGTGAGCTCGCGAGGGAACCCATGAAAAGGCGCGTGGCACTTTCTGTTTTGTTGCTGCTGGGAATCGCGCCAGCCTTATTGGCGCAGAATCCACTCGACGGATTATGGCAGGGCTATGACGGTGAGTGGCGGCATGTCTCGAATCAGCTGATCGCGCTCGCCGAGGCCACGCCTGCTGAGAAGTTCGCCTGGCGGCCGGCGCCCGGCGTGCGCTCGACCAGCGAAGTCTACATGCACATCGTCATGGCGAACTTCTATTTGCTGAGCGTAACCGGACCCAAAATGCCAGCCGACCTGAGAGAAGATGCCGAGAAGACGGTGACCAGGAAGCCTGAGGTCGTCGCGTGGCTGAAGCGGTCGCTGGAGGCTGTGAAGCAGGCTCACCAAACCGAGACTCCGAACGACCTGCTGCGGAAAGTCAGGGTTCAGAACCGCGATGCAACCGTCGACGGCATGTACCTCCGCATCATCATTCACGCGAATGAACACATGGGCCAGCTGGTCGCCTATGCTCGCATGACCGGCGTGGTTCCACCCTGGTCGAAGTAACTCGCTACGGCGTCATTCCTCATTCCATGGCCGCGGCACCCCTGCAACTGCGCTGCGCCTTCCTGGCCCCATGCAGTGCTATTTTCTGACCGTTAGTAACACTGCTTTCATGTTACCTAAGTCGGAAGTTTCTTCCCGACGCAGAGCACTTTTTACGCATTGGGCGGGCCTGTGGATTAATCCAAACGCAGCACTCCTCCACGCTAACTCTTACAAAGCAGACGCCTTACCCTCCTAACACAAAAGTAATTGATCTACAACCAACGTGTGGTAACTCGCGTGCACAGTCCCGGGCTACACTGTTCTGGAAATCTGAATTAAATCCTGACCAGATTCACAACTGGACCTGATTCGTGTGCTTGCTGTGTGCCCGGATCGACCCGTCAGGAAGAAGTGCGGCCCCTGCGTTTGTGGTTGTGAAGTCTTTGCAAGAGGTGAAGTACGTGCAAGTTCCCCTTATTCGTCTCCCCCGGGTCTCCAGATTTGCTGCGCCTGAAGCAAGCTCGAGAAGGGATCGTTCGCGAAGCCATGAGCTTTGCAGAGTTGGTAGTGTTCACTCAAGCCGGCTGAGATTCGGACGGATCAGCCTTGCAGCAGCGTTGCTGTGCTGTGTTCCACTCGCCATGCAGGCCGCTACCGCGGCCGTCAGCAGCCCCGTTTCGGGCACCGTCCTCGCTGGATCGAGCGCGAGCTTTACCTGGTCGACCGTCAGCGGCGCCGCAGAATACCAGTTGTGGGTGGGCAGTACCTCCGGCTCCTACAATCTCGGCCTGTACAGCGCCGGCTCGACTACGGCCAAAACCATCACCAAAGAAGTCACAGGCCTGCCCACTTCGGGCAAGGTCTATGTGCGCCTCTTCTGGGATGTGAACGGCAGCTGGAATTTTACGGATTCCACCTATACTGCCACCGCGACGGCCGGCCTCAGTGCGGTTTCGTGCGGCAGCACAGCACTGACCGGCGCCGGCAGCGATGCCTGCAAGGTCACGCTGACAGCGGCAGCTCCGAGCGACGGTACCAAGGTGACGCTGACCAGCAGCAATACTGCGTTTAAGGTCCCCGCCAGCGTGACGGTTGCCGCCGGCAGCACCAGCGCGGCCTTCACAGCGACGGCTTCTGCTGTCACCTCCACGCAGACAGCAACGGTGAAAGCTACGGCTGCCACAGCGTCCAAAACCACTGCTGTCACGCTGAACGTCGCGAAGGCCGAACTGAGCCTCAGCGCCTCCAGCGTGGCCTTTGGCGATGTGCCGGTGAAAACGGCCGTGACGAAGTCACTGACGTTGAAGTCCTCGGGAACAGCCACGCTGACGATCAGCAAGGCCACGGTGACCGGCACCGGATTCAGCATCTCGGGCGTGACCTTCCCGGTGACTCTCACTGCGGGCAAGACGGCCACCCTGAGCGTCAAGTATGATCCCAGCGCGGCCGGTGCGGTGAGCGGCAAGATAACCCTGGCCAGCAACTCCACCACCGGCAGCAGTACAGCCATTGCGCTGAGCGGCACCGGAACAGTGGCGGCGCTGAGCAGCGTTTCGTGCTCCAGCGCAACCGAGACCGGCGCGGGCAGCGATGCCTGCAAAGTCACGCTGAGCTCTGCGGCTGCAACAGGCGGCTTTGCTGTGAAGCTCACCAGCAGCAACGCTGCGGTGAAAGTGCCTGCCAGTGTGACGGTCGCCGCCGGTGCAACCAGCGCCTCGTTTACTGCAACGGTCTCTGCCGTCACCACAAGTGAGAAAGTGACGCTCACGGCGGCGTCGGGCAGCACCAGCAAGACTTACGCTGTGACTCTGGATGCAACCAAGGCGACACTCAGCGTGAGCGCGACCAGCCTCGCCTTCGGCAGCGTGGCAGTGGATACCGCAACCACCAAGTCCGTGACACTGACCTCCTCCGGCACCTCGACGCTGACGATCAGCTCAGCGGCGATCAGCGGAACCGGCTTCACCATGTCGGGTGCCACCTTCCCGCTGAGCCTCGCGGCCGGCAAGACAGCGACGCTGACGGTGAAGTATGACCCGACTGCGGCGGGCGCGGTAACAGGAAAGATCACCATTGCCAGCAACTCCTCGACGGGCAGCAGCACGGCCATCGCTCTCAGCGGCACCGGAACCTCGGCATCGCTCAGCGCGCTCTCCTGCAAGGCGGCAACCATGACCGCGGCGGGTACCGATGCCTGCACAGTCACCCTGACCGCGGCAGCCGGAAGCGGCGGTGTGGCGGTTAAGCTGACCAGCAACAACTCAGCCGTTACCGTGCCAGCCAGCGTGACGGTAGCAGCGGGGTCGACCAGCGCTGCCTTCAACGCGACCGTAGCGGCGGTGTCAAAGACAGTAACGGCTACGCTGACCGCGGCCGCCGGCACTGCCTCCAAAACCTATGCCGTAGCCGTCGATGCGCCCTCGCCGGCGTTGACGCTGAGTGCCGGCAGCCTGGCCTTCGGCAGCGTTACCCTCAAATCGCCGGCAACGCAGTCGCTGGTGCTGAAATCCACGGGTACCGCTCCGCTGACCATCAGCGCGGCGAAGCTGACAGGGACTGGCTTCAGCATGTCGGGAGTCAGTTTCCCGGTGACCCTGGCTCCGAATCAGGCCGCTACGCTGGAAGTGGAGTTCGATCCCACGACCGCAGGCGCTGTGACCGGAGCACTCACCCTCTCCACGAACGCGACGGCCAGCTCCACCACGACCGTTGCTATTAACGGAACCGGAGAATCGGCGACAGGCAGCACCGTGTCGCTGAGCTGGGATGCTCCCAGCGGCGGTGTCGCGGTCTCGGGCTACAACGTCTACCGTACGGTCAGTGGCAGCTCCAGCTACACGCTGCTGAACAGTTCAGTGGACACCGAGACGAGCTATGACGATTCAACGGTGCAGTCCGGCACAAGCTACGTGTATATCGTGGAGAGTGTCAGCACCGCAGGAGTCGAAAGCTCGCCGTCGAACACATTCACAGTGGCGATCCCGTAAGCAGGATCGCCACTTCCCTCCCCCATCTCCTCGAGCAAAAAGCACTGGCCGGTTGCAGTAAGGAACAAAACTCAGTTCCTTATTGCGCCGGCCAGTGTTTTTTTTTGCTGAAGTATTGTGATCGGAAAATTCGTCAGCACTTCACAACGTTGCTTGCGTCAATTCCCCGCGTCGCGTTGCGAGTATCGACCACCAGCTTTGCCTGCGCCACGATGGCGGGGTAATCGTATTGCGAATGGTCGGTCACGATCACCACGCAGTCGAACTCCGGAATACGCTCGAGCGGCGTGCTGGTCATGTTCAGCGCGTAGTGGCGCCCCTGCCCCACTGACGGAAAGTAGGGGTCGTTATAAGCAACCGTAGCGCCGCGCTTCTGCAGTAACTCAATAATGGTGAGCGAAGGCGACTCGCGCAGATCGTCGATGTCGCGCTTGTAAGAGAGCCCAAGCACCAGGATCCTCGAACCGCACAGCGGCTTTCCCTGCTGGCTCAGCGCCTCCATGATATTTTCAACGACGAAGTAAGGCATGCCGACATTGATCTCGCCGGCCAGTTCGATAAAGCGGGTATGAAAATCGAACTGCTTTGCCTTCCACGAGAGATAAAAAGGATCAATCGGGATGCAGTGCCCGCCGAGGCCCGGTCCGGGATAAAACGGCTGGAAGCCGAAAGGCTTGGTCTTTGCCGCGTCGATCACTTCGAACAAGTCGATGTCCATGCGCATGCAAAGCTGCTTGAGCTCGTTCACCAGCGCGATATTCACGCAGCGATAGATATTCTCGAGCAGCTTGGTCATCTCCGCGGCCGCCGGCGACGACACGGGAATCGTACGGTTGAAGATGCTGGTATACACAGCTGACGCCAGCTGCAGCGCCGCGGGACCGCATCCGCCGACCACCTTAGGAATGTCGCGGCGAGCCACGGTGTCGTTGCCAGGGTCTTCGCGTTCCGGCGAAAACGCGACATAGAATCCGGAGCTGGACACATCGCGCGCAGCGCGCAGGCCACCGGGGTTCCCTTTCTCCAGCAGCGGCACCACCACCTCTTCGGTGGTGCCCGGGTACGTGGTGCTCTCGAGAATGATCAGCTGCCCTTCCCGAAGATGAGGCGCGATGCTTTCGACCGTACCGGTGACGAAGCTGAGATCCGGCTCATGATATTCATTCAGCGGGGTGGGCACGCAGATGATGACCACATCCATGCGGTCAATTTCGCTGTAATCTGCGGTGGCCAGGAAACCGCTCTTTTGCGCCAACTGAATTTCCGTGCCCGGAATGCGAACGATGTAGGAGCCGCCGCCATTCAGGGTCTCGACTTTGCGCGCGTCGATGTCGAAGCCGGTGACGCGGAATCTCTCCTCGCTGAAAAGAAGGGCGAGCGGAAGGCCAACGTATCCCATTCCGACGATGCCGATGCGGGCCTCGCGGCTCTGAATACGACGATGCAGTTCTACGGTTCTGTCTACAGCGGTCAGCGACATGGATCACCCAGGAGAATGCCCGACCGCGATTTGCTCCCGAGCACACATCCAGATGCATGCGCAGACTCGCCTCCGCGAAGGGCTTTTCTTAAGGGTAAAGCTTCGAGGGAAGGCGCGCCAAGCGGCCCTGGCGGCACGCACAGGTTCCCGAGGACCACCAGCCCCGGAAACCACGTGCGGTCAGCCCGACCTGCCGATCAGTGCAACTCCAGCGTTACGGTCGATGCGTGCTGCATCGACCCACTGGTCGCGGTCACCGTCAGCGTGTAGCTCTGCTGCGGGTTGACATCGTTATATTGCGCCCCGCAGCCGGTCAGAGTCGCAGTGGCCGCAGTTCCGGCCAGCGCCAGCAGCAACAGGCAGATGAATCCACCCAGACGACGCCCCTGCCGGCGCAGGCTGCGCGCGCCGAAGAGCGGCAGCAGCAGAAACGCCAGCGCCATCGTTCTCAGCTTGCGTCCCACTGCCGGCTGCTGCACTGCCGCACTCGTCGCCGAGGTGTGGATGGTCATCGAAACCGTCTGCTTGCCGGCATTGGCCGCCAGGCTCGACGGCGAGAAGGTCGCGGTGGCGCCGCCCGGTAACCCGCTTGCCACAAAGTTCACCGTGCCCGCATACGATCCATAGGTCGGGTCTACCGTGAGTTGATAGTTGAAGGATCCGCCGGCTGCGCCCGCCTGGCTTGCCGGCCCGGCAGTGAGGGTGAAGTCCAGCGGAGCTACCGTGACCGGCGTCGACGCGGTGGTGCTGCTGGAGGTGAAGTTAATGTCGCCGCTGTAAACCGCGGTCACCGAGTTGGTGACACCCGCCGAAAGCGCGGTCGTCGAGTAGTTGACAGACCCCCCGCTGAGTGTCGCGCTACCCAGCAACGTCGATCCATCGTAGAACTTGACCGTACCGGTCGGAGTTCCGGTTGTAGCCGATACGACGATGGCGCTCAGCGTCACAGAAGCTCCGGGATTCACGGAGGAGGCACTGGCGGAGAGGGATGTGGTGGTTCCGGCCTGCGTCACCGTCAGAGTTCCCTCCCTGACAACGACGGTGTAGTCGCCCAGGTCGGTACCGCTGGCACTCGGCACGATCAGATATTTGCCCGCGTTCGAACTCGCGGTTGCGCTGGTCGTATAGCTTTCAGTGAAGTTGTCGCCATTGACCGCACCGGACATCGAACCGCTGAACGTGGGATTCGGCGTGCCGTAGATGCGCGTAGCATCGTTTGCGGAAACCGTCAGCGTGTTGCCCATGACGTTGAGCGAACTGGAGGACGAGACTGCTCTGTAATCGACAGAGTCAGCCGGCGTGAACGACGCGGTTAGCGTGTAGCTGCCTGCGCCCAGAACCGTCGAGGCATTCACCGCAACCACCGCTCCTCCGGCGGGCTGAACTGTGTAGCTCCAGGTGCCGCTCACCGCCTGGCCACTGGCACTCGCTGAAGCATTCAGCAACCCGGCGAGGCTGGTTCCGTAAGAGAGGCTCGTTGCCGGCGCCCACACAATGGTTGGCGATGCCTGGCCGATGCTGAAGGCGAAGCTTGCGCTGTTCGCCGCCGCGTAATCGGCGCTGCCAGAGAAGCTGAGCGTCACGGTGTGCGCCCCAGCCTTCAGCGCCGCGTCAACCGCGCTGGCCATGCCGCTCTGATAGCTCGCTGTGGGCAGGGTCACCGCATTGGCGGTGCCTGCATCGATGACGAAGTTGAAAGAGGCTGCCGCCGCTTCTGTGATAGCCGGTGCAACCGTTCCCATGAACGTAACACCCGCGCCGTAGACAGTACTCGCGGGAGAGGCCTGCGCGCCCAGTGTCAGGCCGGCCTTGCCGATCACCAGCGTGGCGCTTGCCGAGCCCGTGTAGTTGGCGTTGCTGACGGTTCCCACCACGCTGTAGCTGCCCACCGCCGTGGGTGCCGTCGAGCTCCCGTTATAGGTGAAGTTGACGGTCAGTCCGGCTGGAGTCGTGGTTGCCGTGGCCGACAGGGGCGATCCCGTATAGGTCTGGCTCAGATTGCCGAGCGTCACAGTCGCTGTAGCTTTGTTAACCGTAACGCTGACCAACCCGGTAACTGTGTCGTAGTCCGTCGTATCCGTCGGAGTAAAGGTGACGCTCTGCGAAGCGGTGCCCGCTGGCGGAGCTGTCGCAGGCGTGGTGAAGGCGAAGGTTCCCGACACCGACGCCGTCCCGCCGACCAGCGTGGAGGACGCCAGCGTCTGTCCGTAGCTAATCACCGACGCAGTCGGCCAATTCGTCACCGTCGCGGTAGCTTTATTGACCGTGACCACGACGCTTCCGGACACAGTGTTGTAATTAGCCGCATCCGTGGGGGTGAAGGTGACACTCTGCGATGCCGTTCCGGCGCCAGGCAGCGTTGACGGCGCGGTGAAGGCGAAGGTGCCTGGCACCGACGCCGTCCCGCCGTTCAGCGAAGAAGATGCCAGCGTCTGTCCATAGCTGATGGCGCTCGCTGTCGGCCACACCGAAACTGTCGGCGTTGCTTTGTTAACTGTGACACTTACCGACCCTGTCGTACCGCTGTAATCTGTCGAATCGGTGGGAGTAAACGTCACACTTTGCAACGCGGTGCCCACCGCAGGCGCGGTAGTTGGCGTGGTGAAGGCAAACGTACCCGCCACCGAGGCAGTCCCGCCGCTGAGGGCCGAGGATGCCAACGTCTGCCCGTAGGTGATGGAGCTTGCCGATGGCCAGGCCGTGATCGTGACTGTGCCTGTATTCACCATAACGCCGACGGTTCCCGTCACGGTGTTGTAGTCGGTCGCATCAGTTGGCGTGAAGACGACGGTTTGCGAAGCAGTGCCCACCGCTGGCGCGGTCGTCGGGAAGGCGAAGGTGAAGGTCCCCGGTACCGAAGCTGTGCCACCGGTCAGCGTGGAAGAGGCCAGCGTCTGCCCATAACTGATCGCGCTTGCGGTCGGCCACGCGTACACCGTTGGTGATCCCTTGCCGATCGTCAGTGTTCCGGTCCCGCTGCTGGGGAGATAGAGCCCCCCGGGTCCCGCCGTATCGCTGTACTGAGCCGTAACAGTGTACGAGCCGGCTACTGTTCCTGCCGGAATGGCGAAGAGCACGCTGGCCGATCCAGCGCTGACAGGACTGGAAACAACGCTGCCAAGCATGCCGCCGGACCCGGTGACTGTGAAGCTGACACTTCCCTCATTCACAGTGGCGCCGCCGCTGTTGGGGGTTATGGTTGCTGCAAGCGTCGCACTGGCTGCGCCCAGGTTGGCGAATACGGGATCCACCGCGGTGCTCGTCGCCGCGCCCGCAGCCGAGATGACCAGCGAAGCCGCAGGGTTCGCTGTAACCGAATAAGATCCGTAGATGGCAATCGGCGCAATCGCAGCCGTGTAGGTGCCAACCTGCGCGGGCGTTACTGTGAACGTTGCACCCGTTGCAGCAGTGGTGATTGGATTCGTGGTGATGGTCGCGGTCCCGGGTCCGGTTACGTTGAGATTGACGGAAATACCCGGCACGCTGTTGACGCCGTTATCGACAATAGCCGCCGTGACAGCAGGCGGTCCGATCGGCGAAGTTGCGTTGCCATAATAGGTCGGCGTGGAGGGTCCGCCGCCCACCATCGTTGCACCCATCCACGCGACGCCGGTGTAGTTGGTTTGAACCGCGCCGGCGTCCACGCACACACTTCCCGTGTAGGTGGTGTTTACGTTCGCGTAGCCGCGCTGATCGGTGTTGATGCCCACCGGCAGCAATGCCGCCGCGCCCGCGCAGATCGCGGAGCTGCCCGGCAGCGGAATCATCGTCGGTGTCGGCCCGCCGTAATTGCCCAGCACAGCCAGAGTTGCAAGCGGATTGCTGATCCGCGAATTCGAAGCTGTATAGGCAACCGTCCCGTCAATGTCCGTGCCCGACGGGGCCGTGTTGCCGCTGACAACGCTGTTCTCGAGCGCGAACGGCGCGTTCTGGTAAATGCCTCCCGCATCCCTGCCCGCGGTATTGCCGGAGAGGGTCATGTTGTTCGCCGCCATGGGGCCGGTGTTATTGAAGATGCCGCCGCCGGAATCGGTTGCCGTGTTGTCGGCAATGGTGCTCTCGTTGATCGTTGCCGGACCGGAGGCGTAGATGCCCCCGCCTTCAGACGCGCTGTTGTTCGCAACTGTGCTGTTGTTCAGCGTCAGCGAAGCGGGCAAGGCATTCACCCAGATGCCGCCGCCGCTGCCACCCGCAGATGCATTGCCTGTGACGAGCACGTTGCTCAGCGTCAGGTTTCCGGAGTCGAGGACGCCGCCACCGGTGCCGCCTGGATTCGCTCCCCCGGTGATGGTCAGGCCGGAAATGTTCGTCTGCCCCGTGACCACAAACACAGGATCGGTGCCATCGCCGGCGATGGTCAGAACATTAGCGCCCGGACCGATGATGTTGACCTGCCCGGTCGGTTCCACCGCCGACACCGGACTCATGGCGATGGTGCCGGAGAGCCCCTGCGCAAAATTGATGTCTCCGAGGCCGGCCTGATTCGCGAGATAAACAGCATCGCGCAGAGAGCAACTCGTTCCCGCACCCGTGCAGCTGCTGCCCGAATTGAAGGTGTCGTTGGTGGTGGCGACGGTCATGTAGTTGGTCTGCACCGCGCCGGCATCGACACAAGCCGTGTTCATCGGGAATCCGCGCTGATCGTCATTCAGCGTTGCGCCTGTGGTTGGATCGACAGGCAGCAGCGACGATGACCCGGCGCAGTGCGTAGAGCTGGGAGACAGAGGAAGAAAGCTCTGCGTCGGTCCGCCCCAGTTCTGCAGCGCAGACAGATTAACGTTGGGATCGCCGACCACGTTGCCATTCGAGCCATTCAGCGGACAACCACTGCCGCTGCAATCCGTCGCGCCGGTCACGATGCTGTTGTTGACCGTCAGCGAGCCTCCGGAATCGTAGATAGAGGTTCCGGGTGAGGCTGCATTCGTAACGACGGTGCTGTCGCTCACGGCCAGCGTGGCGCCGCTGTTGTTGAAGAGCGCACCGCCGCTGCTGGCGCTGTTCGTGGCGAAGGTGCTGTTGATGATCTGGGCCGTGCCGCTGTTGTTAAAAATCGCGCCGCCGTAACTCGCGGTATTGCCGGAAAACGTGCAGCCAACCACGGCGAGCGTGCCGCCGTTGTACAGCGCGCCGCCGCTGCTGGCGGAGTTGCCCTGGAACGTGTCGCCGCTCAGCGTCAGGTTCCCCGAGTTGTAGATCGCGCCGCCGAAGTAACCACTGACGGAGGAGTTACCCACAAAAGCAGTGTTCGAGACCTGCACCGTGCCGGAGGCGATCACCATCGCGCCGCCGTTGTAATAGGCGGCGTCATACCCCTGCGCAAACGTCAGCCCAGAGATCGCCACCGTAGCGGAAGTGGCAATGCCGAAAGGCGTCACCGCATTGCCGCCGGAGATGGTCAGCTGACTCTCGCCCGGGCCGGTGATGGACAGATTGGCCGTCGGAGAAATCACAATCGGCGTGCCAATCACGGTGATGGTTCCGGTAACCGCGAAATTAATGGTGCTCCCACTCGGGTCCGGGCTGGCAGCGGCAATGGCATCGCGCAGCGAACAACTGGCGCCCGAGCCGTTGGCTGGGCAATTCGCCGCGACTCCTGCTGCGTCATCCGTGGGCACGGTGACGGTATAAATGTCCTGCGCGCTGGCCTGTGTTGCAGAAGCAAGAAAACCGCCCGCCACGAGCCAGAGAAGACTCAGCACGACCGGGGAGACAACGCGTGAAAACCGGGAACCAGGGGCGCGGACGTAACGCAGTGCACGGACCATCGTGGACCTCATGCGAACCAAATCGTTGCTGGTTCCCGAAGTGACGCACCAATGGTTGCGGCGCAGCTCGGCTTCCCCTTCCGGGGCACCACATGGGTCGAGCGAATCGATGTAACCCTGGACCCGAGAACCTGGCAGAAATCATGCCTCGCTGGGGCGTGAGGGGAGCCGTGAGCAGAATGCTGACAGCAGCGCGCCGGCGCGAGAAAGTCTTAAACAGTGCCTTTCAAATTACCGGCGAATCGACCCACGGTCAAGCACACTTTCGAGTACCCTTTGGTGAAGATTCTCGAGCTGCCGAGTACCTTGGTGAGCACCCCTTATTCGTAGCCGTGCCTGTTGCAGGAAGGGCTGATGAAGCCCTTGCTGGCACTGGATCGTGCCACGCGCTGCCCTGCCGGCGACCGAACCGCGGCGGGTTCAATCAGCCTCGGAACGCCAGCCATCGGGATGACTCTTTCGCAAGGAGCAGACGAGGCTGTCCCGAGCCATCCCCGGCGGCTCCGCGGGCGATTCGCTGCGACCCTGGCCTTTGCGTCATCGGTCAATGCGGTCGGCTCTCGAAGCCCCATGAAATGGGCAGATTCTGCGATTCCGAGACCCTCTGACAGGCTTCGAAATCCGGCCTAATCCAGATGGGTAAGTAACACGCAAATGTTATAGCGCGGGCTAAGGCCTATGGGTAAGATCTCTCTACCACGAGCGCATTTCTACACATAGGCAGTCCTGTGTAGCGCAATGGAACAACGGGCTCCTATGCAAGATCTCCATGAGGATAAGTACCTTGGAGCAATTGAACGATGGTAATGCACTCGCAGGAATTGTGGTGACTCACGTGCTGTGCGCAGGGATAACAATCGCCCAGTGGACCAACACGCAGACTAGGCTGTTGCTGTAGCCCTGCCTGCAATCAGCTTTCTCGTCTCCAATCCCCCCGGGCTCATCATCCACTGCGCTGCTGCCTGGCGTGGTCGAAGTAGTTGTGTGCAGATATGTTTTCGCAGAGGTGGTTGATGCAGTGCCCGCACCTGGATAGCTCGACGGTCTCGCGCCGCGCGCTCTCTGCTGCTTCTTTCCGTCTCGAGGCCACTTCGATGCACCCGGTTTCGCAGATCTGGCGGGGCTGGCGCCGGATCGGCTTGGGATGCATCCTGGCACTCTCCGTGCCGCTTTTTTCCGGCTGTGGCGGCATCGCCATGAACAAGGTCGCTTCCGGCTCGCTGGTGGTCTCGAAGACGGCCGTTGCCTTCAGCGCGGTGCCGGTGGGACAAACTGCCACCGCGGCCGTCACCCTCAGCAATGGAGGTGGGGGCGACATCACCATCTCCCAGGTCAACGTAAGCGGATCGTCGTTTTCTCTCTCCGGTCAGAGCGGTCTCCCTGTCACCCTGTCAGCTGGCGCAGGCTTAACGATGACGGTGCAGTTCAAGCCCGCAGCGACAGGCACGGTGACCGGGAACCTGACCGTCACCAGCGACGCCTCCAATGGATCGGCTGCAACGGTCAGCCTCAATGGCACGGGAACAGCGGTCGAGGCACCCGCTTCGCCGACGCTCAGCTCCCTTACCTGCGATGCTTCGTCGATCACCGGCGCCGGCAGCGATGCCTGCACGCTGGCACTGTCGGGAGACGCACCCAGCGGCGGAGTGGCCGTCCAGCTCACCAGCAGCGATACGTCCCTATCTGTGCCGGACACGGTCACGATTTCCGCAGGCGCCACCAGCGTCGGCTTTGTGGCGACCGCCGCGGCGGTCAGTTCTTCTGAGAGTGCTACGCTGACCGCGACTCTGGACAGCGACTCGAAGACCTTCGCCGTTCAGCTCGAGCCACTACCGCCCTCGGGCTCGGCCGCGCTCACGGTCAGCGCATCGAGTCTCAGCTTCGGCGATGTCACGGTGAACACCACATCGAACGTACAAAAGCTCACGCTGACCTCCGCAGGGACGGCTGCTCTGGCCATCAGCGCGGCCACGCTGAAGGGGGCAGGCTTCACCATGTCAGGCGCGAGCTTCCCCGTGACACTTAATCCGGGCAGTGCGGCGACTCTGCAAATCCAGTTCGATCCCACCTCGACCGGCGCGGTCACGGGATCGTTGACCATCACCAGCGATGCCGCTGCCGGAAGCACGACCGTCGTTAGCCTGAGCGGCACGGGAACAGCGGCGCCTGGAGTGCTGAGCGGGTTGTCGTGCGTCAGCGCATCGCTGACCGGTGCCGGCACCGATGCCTGCACGGTTACGCTGAGCGCCGCAGCGGGCGACAGTGGCCTGGCCGTTAGCCTCTCCAGCAACAACAGCGCTGTCACCGTACCGTCGTCGGTCACGGTGGCGTCCGGTGCCAGCAGCGCGGGATTCACGGCGACAGCGACAGCCGTTACGTCCACTCAAACTGCTACCCTGACCGCATCTGCCAGCGGCTCGACGAAGACGTATGCGCTGCAACTCATCGCGCCCACACCAGCGCTGACTCTGAGCACGAGCAGTCTCAGCTTCGGCAACGTGACGGTGAATACGACTGCGGCGCCGCAGGGCGTCACCATCACTTCCTCAGGGAACGCATCGCTGACCATCAGCGCAGCCACCCTCACCGGAGCCGGCTTCAGCGTGTCGGGGCCTCGGTTTCCGGTAACGCTGAGTCCAGGTGGCACCGCTACGCTGCAGATCAAGTTTGCTCCCGCAGCCACCGGCGCGGTCAACGGAGCGCTCACGCTGACCAGCAACGCCACTGCTGGTGCAACGACCATGATCAGTCTGAGCGGAACAGGAACGGCAGCCCCCGGTGCGCTGAATGGAATCTCCTGCGCCAATGGAACACTGACCGGCGCTACTTCTGATTCCTGCACTGTGGCCCTGACAGCAGCCGCAGGGACCGGTGGGTTGAGTGTCAGTCTCTCCAGCAACAACAGTGCAGTCACGGTTCCAGCCACAGTGACCGTGCCCGCAGGCTCGGCCAGCGCCGCTTTCACCGCAACGGCTGCGGCCGTAACGACCGCACAGAGCGCGACGCTGACGGCGATGGCGGGCGGCATCACAAAGACTTTTGGTCTGCAACTCGATGTCGCGACACCGGCGCTGACTGCAGGCGCAAGCAGCGTTGGTTTCGGCAGCGTCAATCTCAACACGCCGGCAACACAGTCGGTCAAGCTGACCTCATCGGGGACCGCCGCGCTCACCATCAGCAGCGCCACGGTCAGCGGAATCGGATTCAGCATGTCCGCAGCGACATTCCCGGCAAATCTCAATCCAGGCAGCTCAATAACGCTGCAGTTGCAGTTCGACCCCACAGTCACGGGAACAGCCAATGGCACATTAACTATTGTCAGCAATGCAACCACAAACGGTACTGTAGTCATCCCGCTTACTGGAACTGGTGCGTCCGGTACGAATTCCGTCACGCTCACGTGGGACGCGCCCAGCGGTTCGCCAGATGCGGCAGCAGGGTATAATGTCTATCGTGCGCTCAGCGGCAGTTCCCTCTTTCAGCTGCTGAATTCGTCCGCTGTTTCTGCGGCGACGTACACAGACAGCACGGTTCAGAGCGGTTCTTCCTATGACTACATAGTCGAAAGCGTGGATGGATCGGGTGTTGAAGGACTTCCGTCCAGTGTGGTTACCGTGGCTATTCCCTAGCGGGACTGTCTTACTTCATCTTGTCAGAGAGCCGGGCATCTGGGAGCACTGTTCACCCGGCAATGGGCCTAACAAGAATTGCTAACTCCGCATGCGGTCTTACTCGTCGGCCACTGGCTCGATCCGTGGGCATGAGTAGGACAGTGCAGCGGTTTTCATCAGTTGTTCAAGCGGGCCTCCGAACTGCGGAACCCGCCCAATGCCAACGGTGACTAAGGTTTCACCCCCCTGCGCGAAACCAGAAGACTGGCCGCAGGTGCGGGATACAATCACACTGACCGGGAGGGATGAATGACTCGGCTCGATTTTAACTGGAGCTTCCTGAAGAGATTGAAGGGCGGGAAACCCGTCGTAGCAGTAGCCGGTACAGCGCTGTTGGGCTGTGCGGCGATTTGGAGCGTGAATCTTATCGCGCAGACCGGCAGTCCGGGCAATCAGACCTATACGACGGCTTTCCCGGCGACGGAAAGTCCCATTTCCCAGAGTTCCGCATGGATCAACGGTGGAACCACGGGGCAGCAATGGAACAACGTGCAAACCGTCAGCAGCCCTACAAACATGGCCGAGGGTGTTGGTCCCGCCAGCACCGAGTATTCGGACCCGACGGCCGTACTGGCCGGCACCTGGGGACCGAACCAGACCGTCACCGTGAATGTCTACAGCAACGGCGTCGAAGACAAGCCTTCCCAGGGCTATGACAAGGAAGTCGAAATCCGGCTGCGTACCACCATCAAGGCCAATTCAATTACCGGATATGAGATCAACTGCCGTACCCCGAACGACTCTTACTCCTACATCCAGATCGTTCGCTGGAACGGCGGGCTGGGCAACTTCACCAGTCTCAATATCGAATACGGGGTTGGCTGCGGGAACGGCGATGTCTTCCGGGCGACGATCAATGGCAGCACCATTACGGCTTACAAAAACGGCCAGCAGATTCTGACGGCCAATGACAGCACCTACACCAGCGGCAGTCCCGGAATCGGCTTCAACTTCGGGTGCGGAAGCGCCTACAACCAGTTCGGCATTACCAACTTCACCGCGACCGATCATTCGGCACCGGGTGCCAGCGGACCCAATCCGCCCACCAATCCAAGCGGCAGTCCCAATTAAGCTGACCGGTTTTCACCCGCAAACAAAAACGGGCAGGCTCTCTCGAGGGAGAACCTGCCCGTTTGTATTTTTCGTTTGCGCGCTTTTAATGCTTAGCCGGCTGGTATTTCTTGGCGATCACATAGGGAAGAAGCATCACCTCGCCCAAAAACGGCAGTGGGTCCTTCCAACTGAAGACGGATTCGACGCGCGTGGCCCGCAGCGACCGGAAATACGTTCCCAGGTTGAGATAGCCATGCGCCATGTCCGACAGCGAAGTGGGAATATCGGTCAGCAACCGGAGCCAGCCCACACCGGGCGGGGCGTGTACCGGCTCAACCGGTATCCCGAGTCGATCCGCATACAGAAGCCACGGGAAGTCCACTCCGCAGCCGGAACCGATGGCATGAAACCCCCACGCACGGGCATTCACATCCAGCAGCTTGTATTGACCATCGCGCGGATCTCTCTTGTACTCGATCTCGACCAGGCCGTGGTAGCGGATCGCGCTCAAAAAGCGCTCCGATAATTCCTCGATCACCGGCGCCGCGACCGTCTCCACATACGTCGCTGCCCGCCCAAATTCGCGCGGATGCTGGCGCAGCCGTCGGGCCATCAGGGTGCTGTGCGGCCGCCCGTTCCGGACAAAGGCGCAATAAGAGTACTGCTCGGTGCCATCGCCAGGAACGATTTCCTGGATCAGGATCTCTTCGGCCTTGATTTGCCGAGCTGCTTTTTCGTACAGCTGCTGAAGCTGCTCAGGCGTGTCCGCGCGCCAGGCCTTGGCGCCCGTGGCATAGAAGAAGTTTTCCTTCACTGCCGGCTTAATGGCCAGTGGCAATCGTGAATAGAGCGACGGCAGTTCCTCCGCGCTTTTGAGGTTGAAGGTCTTCGGACACGGGATATCCAGCGCTTCCGCCAGATCGTAGGTCTTCTTCTTGTCCCACGCCCACTGCACGCTGTCCCACTCGCCCGTGGTCACGCTGAAAAATTCAGCCAGCTCCGCGCGATAGCGAGAGAAGGCCGCGACCGTCTCATCGCGTGTCGGCAACAACACCCAGTTGCGCAGATTGAATCGCCGCCCCACATCCAGTACCGCATCGACGGTCTTGCGCTCGTCGAGGATATTCTCGACGCGGACGACCTGCGTGGCATATCGCGACAGCCGTGAGATGCAGAACTGATCGTCCACAATGCAGACGGGAATGCCGTGGCGCCCGAGACTCCGTGCAACGCCCAGGCCGGGATGATCTCCTCCCACCACCAGCGCACCGAGCGGCGTGCTCGCGGCAGGGACGGCGATCGGTTCCTGTACGGAGGATTTTTCCAGTGGCGCAACGGTCGACATAGGCTTAGCTGACTCCGTTTCTGCCGCCATGGCGACGGAACCACGAGGCCAATTCCTTCGCAGCAAACTCCGTGCCGGTGACAAAGTAGGTCAGCGGCCCGAATTTGCGCGCGGCTGTCGCACCCGTGAAATGGAGCCCGGGTACTGAGCTGCACAATCCTGCTGTCACGTCGGGATATCCGTCGAGCTGGCGAATCTCCTTCACCAGCTCCGGCGCCAGGAATTTGTAGCGCGCGATGTCAACCCGGTAGCCCGTGCCCATCAGGACGTGATCCACGCGCCGTTCGGAGCCATTGTCGAGGACCAGCCGCACTTCTCCGTTCACTTCCTCGGCAGAGCGGATGCTGCGCCCGGTCGAGATCTTGACCCCGTCCAGCCTGGGGATGAGCCACGGCGCGCCGGCGGAACGGACGGCGCGAGTGCGGATGCGATCCTTCGGTCCCATCGGAAAGCGATACAGCAGCCACGGATAGGCCACCAGACGGCTGATGCCGATGGGGCCAATATCGTGCTTTGAATACAGCGTCTTCGAAATGAAGCCCAGCTCATGCAGCCGTTTGTGCATCCCGATCCAGCGCAGCGTGGGGATACGCGCAATCACTTCCACGTCAGCGCCGGCTTCGTGGAGCAGCGCCGCGCACTCGAGGGCGCTTTGTCCTGCGCCGATCACCGCGACCCGCTTGCCCATCTCGCTGAACCTGCGGCCTTCATAGCAGTGCGAGGCATGCGCTGGAGACAGACCGGAGAAGATCTCGGGATTTTTGCGGAAAGGCCCGATACCCGCTGCGACGACAACCCGCTTTGCACTCACGGTTTCGCCATCGGCGAGAGTGAGGCGGAAGTGCGAGTTCTCGCGGCGAACCTCGGCGACGCCGCGCGGGTCGAGTTCGCCCGCTGCCTGCTGCTGAAACCACTTGCCATAGCTGACAAAGGTCTCCCACGCAACGCGCTTCACAGGCTTCGTGCCGCTGGCAGCCTCATAGGCTTCCAGCGTGTAGCTCGCACGCGGGTCGGAAATCGTCGAGGCTTCGCGCGGCGAGCGCAGCAGCATGCCGGGCGGCATGCCGTTAGCCCAGAAATCCATAGGTTCCCCGAAGACACGGGTATGGACGCCTGCTTCTTTCAGGTGAGCCGCGGAGGATAGCCCGTAAGGTCCGGCGCCGACAATGGCAACCTGGCAGTCGATTGAATGACTCATCTCTTTGCGTTCCTTCTCTTTTGTTATGGAGGAACATGCGTTCTGTAACCAGAACGCTCGTCCCTGCTGAATCTCTGGGCTGTTCACCAGCCGAGCGATGCCAAGCTGCCCGGTTGGGTTCCGGCAGACTGATTGGTTCGCCGCAGCAGCGCACCCACTTCACCCTTCATCGCCTGCGACTGTTGCTCCGTGGAATCATCGGGCGTAAGGACGAGGTGTCCATCTTCTTCGCAGGCCCAGGCAAGACGGGCACGTTCGCTGCCTTCGCCTTCGATTGTCCATCCCTCTCGCGTCTCCACCAGCCGCATCGCGGCCCGCTGCCTCCACCACCGGTTGACCTCGGCTGGAGTCGAGGTCCAGGCGCCACGGTCTTCCCGCATCTGGGCAAGATAGGCCAGCAGTTGCCGATAGACCGCCAGCTCTTTTGGAGTCATCGAGTAATCGGGATGAACGATGAAACTCATCAGCCCGTGTTTCTTCAGGATGATATCGATCTGCTTCTTCCAGATATCGATCGAGTAGTCGTGAAGGATATGGAAGAGCGTGTAATCCTGAATGGCGGTGACAGGGATCTCCAGAATATGCCCGAGAAAAAACGGCATCACCGTGCAACAACCACCGCGCTGGGGATCAAGCCGCGCTACGTTGGGTACTGACATGTCGTAGGCAAAGTCCAGAGCGTCGTACCAGATCTGCTTGCGATAGAGCACACCGGCGCGGAATCCGCGAGTGTTGAACTGCTGCCCATAGGAGTTGATCTTTGCCGCCCGCTCCAGGAACTGCTTCCGGCTCTTATACAGATGCCCGTCGTGATTAAGGTCGTGAACCGCAACCTCGAAACCGCGCCTGCAAATCGAGGCGAGAAACTCCGGAGTGACCCCGTATCTCTCCTCCGGAACGATCTGGAAGGAAGCCTTGATCCCATAGGCGTCGTCGACGTCCATCAACGCCGGACACAGATCGCAACCCATCTCGGTTTCCACGTCGTGGGTCATGATGGCGCAGCCGGAGTGCCCCTCCGGCCAGAACCAGATGAACGGGATGCGCTCCACACCGGCGGCCTTCAGCGTCAGCAGCATTAACTGCTCAAACATGTTGTCAACAGAGCAATCGACCGGCCAGTGTGGAAACGATATCTTCTCCCAGTTACGAAGATAGAATTTCTGTAAGTGCCTGCGCACACCGACCGGCAAGACGGGGCGCAGCAGATAATACAGCATCGAAGTTAGCGAATGCGGTCCGCTCCGCCAGTTCTCCACATAGGCTTCCCGGTAGAAGTTGCCGGCCACCTCGGCAGGGCTAAAAGGCAAATGGATAATGCCGTCCCGGACCGAGACATCCGCCAGCGCATCGTGGAGCGGCTGATCGGGATCCGAAGACAGGGATTCACCGCCGTTGCCGCCATAGCAGGTGGAGCCTTCCCCGAACCGGAAATACCCCTTGTGCGCAGTAACCCCTTCATCCCAGCCGAGGCGCTCATAACCATCAGGGCAGCCGTAATATTCAGTGAGGCAAGAACTCATTTTGTCTTTCTCGAACCACCCGAGAAAGGGGAACGCTCGGGAGAACGCCAAAGTATAGTGCCCCGGATACCGCCCGCGTTTCGCGGTCATCGGCGTCCAGGGAGGCCAGAGCAAGGAAGCGAGGGGAGCTGTTCGAAAAACGATACACGGAACAGGCCACCGCCGTCATCACTTTTCGCACAAAGCCGGATCAAGGATGGCACGTAACGCAGCTAAGGAGCCGAAACTACCTCGGCTGCCGGAGCCGGTCGCGTTCGCAGTCCGCGCAATAACTGGAGATAGAAGGAATTCTGGCCACCTGCGAAGAGTAACAACGCGGCATAGGCTGCGAAGAGTACGACACACTCGAGCCCCAGTCGCGGCACGGGCCTGAGCGAGTGAATAACTAGCCTGCTAACGCCGAACGCCAGAGCTGCAGTTGGAACAATCGAAGCCAGCGGACGAGCGATGACACGCAGGATATCCATGAACGTAAATACCGTACCGTGGATGCACCACAGGATCGCCGGCACCACCCACAGGACCATGATGGCCGAGTAGGCCATGGCCACGCCTTTGGGGCCGTAGGGCAGGCCAACGAAGTAGCTGGCGATCATCAACGGCCCGATAACCAGGCCGATACGCAGTCCGCGCCCGACCAGGCCCAGCGACGACAGCAGCCATCCCAGCGGATTGGCGATGGCGAAGACCAGGATTGTCGGCGCCAGCAGGCGGAAGATGGGAGCCGCAGCGCCCCACTTGGCGCCGAGCAGCACGCGAACCATATCATCGGCAAAAAGCCCGCACGCTACCGTGATCGGCACGGTCAGCGCCAGAACCATCGAATAACCCTTCAGGAAATAGCTCTTCAGGCGGCGAGGATCGTCCTGCACGCGCGACAGCGCCGCGAAGGCTACTTCGCCAACCGCCGAGTTCAGATTGTCCGTGGGAATGCGGATCACCTGATAGGCGCGGCCATACAGACCGAGAGCCTCGGCTCCCCAAAATCGCCCCAGCAGGACTTTGTCAAAATTCGAGGCGACATAGACAACGAAGCTGTTGAGCGTGAGCGTGCCGCCGAACTTCATCATCGAGCGAAGCCCGACATTGCGGTGCGGAAGTCCCGGAACCCATCGCGTCACGACCCACAATCCTATGGTTGTAGCCAGCGGGAGGCAAACCGTCATCGCGACCAGAGCCCAGTAGCCATAGCCAGCCCGGGCTGCCCCGATGGCAATCGCGGTACTGATGACGAGAGACACGACATCAACCAGCGCCAGCGCCGAAAAACGCATCTGCCGCTGCAGGATCGCCGAGTGCTGCACCCCCGCGCCATTAAACAAAAAGCCAACCGCGACAATAACGGTGACCCACATCAGCCGCGGCTCATGATAGAACCTGGCGACGATTGGTGCCCCAGCGGCCGTAAGAACAGTCAGCACCGCGCCGGTCAGCAGGTTGACCCACCACAGCGTGGAGCTCTGCTCTTCACTGACGCTGGGCAACTGGATCGCTGCCGCCGACAGGCCGAAGTCGCGAAAGAGACTGAGTACGCCGGTAAAGGCCGTGACCATGCCCAGCAGGCCAAAGTCGCGCGGTTCCAGTAACCGCGCCAGCACCATCACCGATCCGATGCGGAGAACGAAATTCGCTCCCAGCGCGGCAATTCTCGCGGAGCCGCCGCGGATCGTTTTCTCCTTAAGGTCCTTCATTCGCGAGTAGCCTGATCCTCACCGCCCGGGCGCTGCCAGGCTGAAACTCTCTTTTGTCCTTTAGTGCAAAGGTGGGGCAGATTCGCCGGGCCGCGTAAACAAAACCCACGGTGGCGCACTGCTCGTCTCTAATCCTTCAGAATTGCTGTGAAGCGGCGGAGCTCGGCCTCAGCAAATTGCGGGCGGCGACCAGCGGCCATGCCAGCTTCGCGAGCCCGGGATTGAAGATCGGAAGCGTGTCCAGCCGGCGCGACAGAGCCGACCGTCCCATCGGACGCCGCAGCTTGCCATTCCTGAGCAGATAGGTGGCATCCACCGTCCCGATGCACGTCTGCAGACCGTACAGTTCCTGGTTGCGCTGCCCTTCGGGGCTGACAAAGCAATCCTTCAGGCCGCCCTTGAGGTGCGAGTAATCGTGGTTCTGGTGAATGGCCAGGAGGTCCTGGGTCGCATCGACAACCGGAATCCCGCGCTGCAGCGCCGAGTAGATCATCCAGTTATCCCACCGTGCGCGCCCCACTACAAATGGAGGAACGTCCATATAGAGACCGCGCGGAAAGGCAAAGTAGTCCATCGCCACCCAGCTGTCGAGCTTGCCCTTGTCAGCGGTGAACTGGATAAGCTTCTCTTCCCACGCCGCCTGCTCGAAATCCCAGAGGGTCTCAAGGTCGAGCAGAGTCCGCCGCCCGGTCATGATGAACTGAGGCTTCGCATCCGCAACCGCGCGCAGCGCGCTGGTGAACGAGCCGGTGAGCATGATGTCGGCATTCACATAGCAGCACAGCGGATTGACACTCATCCGCTGCGCTGCATGGAACATGGCGCTGATCAGCGGCGTGCCGTGCTCCGTACGTTCGACTGACGAGACGTGCGTCAGTCCCAGCTCTGCGGTAATTTCCGCGATTCCCTCTTCGTCGCCGAAGATGATGATCTGCGGCTTCGGCTTGAGCAGGCTCCAGCTGCGGATCGCGTTGCGCTGAATGACGCCGGAATGTCCCCGGAAGGGCTTGGGTGTCGTAAAAATCGTAATCATGTGGAGAACCTGTAGTCAGCAATGAAGGTTGTGTTAAACAAATCGCGGCTGCCATGCTTCTCTGCTGGCAGCCGCCTGTGCCGGTGTGCTCTTTGTCGTCAGCTCCGGCGATCGGTATCGAATTTACTTCGCAGTAAGAGTAGCGGCCTGGGCCGTCGTTACCTGTTCTGCGATCCAGCGATAGGTCTTTTCCATGCCTTCGCGGAGAGTCGCAGACGGCGCCCAGCCCAGAACCTGGCGAATGAGCCGGTTGTCGGAATTGCGTCCGCGCACGCCCAGGGCCCCCGGCACGTGGCGAATCCGCAGCGGCTTGCTGGCAATATCCATCGCCAGCTCGGCCAGCTGATTAATCGTGACCATCTCCTCCGAGCCGATGTTTACCGGACCGGCAAAGTCGGACTCCATCAGGCGGCGAATGCCCTCAACACATTCGTCGACATAGAGGAACGAGCGAGTCTGCTTGCCATCGCCCCAGATCTCCATCTCGCCGCCGGTTTCGGCCTCCGCTACCTTGCGGCAGATCGCCGCCGGCGCCTTTTCGCGGCCGCCGCACCAGGTGCCCTGGGGACCGAAAATGTTGTGGAAGCGAGCGACATGGACGTCCGCGCCATAGTTGCGCTGATAGGAGAAATACAGCCGCTCGCTGAAAAGTTTCTCCCATCCATACTCGCTGTCGGGAGCGGCGGGATAGGCCGAATCCTCGGCGCAGTTTGGGTTATCGGGATCGGTCTGGTTATACGCCGGATAAATGCAGGCCGAAGACGAATAGAAGTAGCGCTTGATCCCGGCTTCGCGGCCTTTATCGAGGATGTTGAGATTGATGGTCGCCGAGTTGTGCATCACATCGGCATCGTGCTCGCCGGAGAAGATATAGCCGGCGCCCCCCATATCGGCGGCCAGCTGGTAGATGTCATCAATGCCTGCAACCACCGACTCCACCAGGTCCGGATCGCGCAGATCGCCGACGATGAACTCATCGGCAGGGCTCTGCGAAAATTCGTTGTGCTTGAGATCGACGCCGCGAACCCAGAAACCTTCCTTCTTCAGCCGCTTCACCAGATGACCGCCAATAAAGCCGCCTGCACCGCATACAAGAACTCGCTTTTGCATAGTACTCTTCACCTTTCGAGGTTGATTGATTCTCGTTCAGTGCCGCCGCCCGCGCCTACGTCGCGCCCTGTGGTCACTATTTCAATTGCGGCCCTTGTGCGCGCGGGCCATCTCATCGCCAGCCGCGTTTTATGAAAGACGTCTCGCCACTCGTTCAAACGTGAGCTTAGGATTCAGCAGCAAGTCCAGCCACTTCAGGCTAACGGCTTTGGCCAACCTTGCCTTCTTTAGAGGATAACCAAGCTCGCTCAGCCTGCGCTTGTGATAGTTCCAGAACTTCTTCTCGCGGAAGTTCGCGGCTCCGATGGCCAGAAATGTATAGTACTCCTTCATCAGCTCGTCCAGCCGCTGGTCCAGTTCCTGCTGCGAGAGGTAAGCGGGACCGTAGGTAAGCAGGTCCCCGATGTGCGATGGCAGATAGGCGTTCATCTCCTTCGAACTCGCGGTGACCGTCGCCTCGTGCAGGCGCTCGTGCGAAAGCACCTGATGCACAAAACCGAAGTCTGCATCGCGCAGGTGCTCGAAGCACGCGCTCACGTCTGCTTCCGCCGTAGGGTTCGGAAAGAATTCCTTCGCCGCCCTGACCAGATCCGACCGGTACATGAGGCAGGTGGGAGCGCCGAAGACCGACAGCGATGTCAGCAGGTGCGCGCGGCAAATCTCGCGGCCGGTCACAAAGTCCGTTGTATGCGGCAGACCGGTGAAGCGGACATACCAGCGGCCACCACCGCCGCTCAGCTGATAGGAGCCGACGATTCCGACTGAGGGATGCGCCTCAGCCAGCGCCACCATGCGCTCGATGCACTCCGGAAAGATCAGATCGTCGCCCGAAACGACCTTGCAGTATTTGCTCTCCGGCGAGATCAGACCAAACGCAGCGTTGTGATTCGCGATGATCGCCAAAAAGTCGGTGTTGTTGTAGACGCGGACGCGCTTGTCCTTCTTCGCGTACTCCTCGGCGATCTCGCGCGTGCCGTCCGTACTGCAGTTGTTGACGATGGTGTATTCCCAGTTGGAATACGTCTGCGCCAGAACGCTCTCAATGCACTCCGCGATATACGGACCATTGTTATACGTTGGCGTCAGAATGCTGACCAGGGGTTGTTCGCGACTCATCTTCCGCTTTCTCCTATTCCGGCAGTTGTGAGGAGTGAGGGAGCGGCTTCCCTCACATGGGCCTGCCGTGAAAACACCGCATCAAACTGTTGCGCCAGCAAGCGCCTTGATTCGGCAACCTTGCTCGCCATACGCGCGCGAATCTCATCCTGATTGGCGATCAGACGCGCGAATGTGCTCTTCAAAAGCTGCGCATCGCTCTTCCGGATGTCGAGACAATACTCCGCCATGCCGAAATCGGCCATCAGTGTGGCTACCTTGGGATGGTGCGAAAGGGCCATCACCGGCTTGTTGAGCAGCTGCGCGAAGACCACGCCATGAAAGCGGCAGGTCACGACGAAATCGACTCCGGACATCGTCGCGATCAGCTCTTCTGTGCTCTGCACCCGATAAGGGCGTATCCACCGGCGGTCCAGGCTCAGCCGGCTCGTTTTCCGCGTCAGCGCCGTGTGCAGATCCGCAATCGCCGGCAGATCGATTCTGATATCCGAACTGAACAGCGCCAGCCGACGATCCTGCTCGATCAGCGAAGCCCCGAGGTCCGCCAGCTTTCCAATGAACCCGTCGTAGACCTGCTGATCCTTCTCCCAATAGACGCGAGGATCGCAGTAGATCATGGGGCAGATTGCGACCACACTCCGCTGCTCTCCCTGCCGGTTCTCCACCGGCATCGCGGAGAGATCAAGCGCAAAGACGTTATCGGGCAGAACCTCGCTCGGCCCGCGGAAGCCGCACTCCTGCACCAGTGTCTGCGACTTGTGATCGCGAAAGGACGTGTAGTCCGACAGCTGCAGCGCATAGCGAATAAAGCGCCGGCTGAGGGAACTTTGCAGAGGCCCTGCGCCTACGTTGAGAAAATAGCAGCGAACCCCGGCCAGTTTCGCGAGCGCGACCCACTTCAGCAGCGTATACGGGAAGCTCCACGCGCCACCCCACGAGTCGAGCAGCTGACCGCCCCCGCAGATGACCAGCAGATCCAGCCTGCGCGCAATGCGGAAAGACTCCAGCAGGAAGCTGATCTCTCCGATCAGCGCCTTCGGCCGCCTCACCAGCGCGTCGTTGACGGCGCGCAGCATACCAAGCAGGCGCGGATATTTCGCGAGCCTGGCCTTCAGTCTGCCCTTCGTGCCGGAGACCTGTTCGCTGCCGGCCGCGGATGTCGCCGGTGGCGGAGGGATCTTCGAATCGCGGCGAATCGCGTAGGAAGTGATGCCATGCCGATGAAGAGTATCGAAGGGATTCAGGCACAGCGCCACAAACTCCGCATCCGGACAGCGGCTCCTGATGTTCGACAGCACGGCCGTCAGCGTCGCGTCGTCGCCGAGGTTGCCGTGGCCTAAATGGTCCAGCAGGCCGATGGTTCGGAATTCCTGAGCCACTCGATCGTTCCTTCGTAAGGCAGATAAAAGTCTTCAGAAACCAGGCTTCACCGGCGCGGTGAGCGTGCTGCCTAACCGCGCCCGTGAAAAATCGCTCAACCAGCAACTGCCAGGGCCGAGAGCGCCCGTTCTGCGGCGCCTTCGCCGCTGATGAAGCTCTCGTCGGTCCACATGTAGCCCCAGTCGCCATAGCGTCCGCAGTACGCGATGCCCAGCTCATCGAGATAGCCGTGTACGGTCTTGAGCGCGGAGGCGCGGTCGAGGTCGAAGATGATGTTGGCATAGCGCAGCAGCATGGCCGCGCTGGACAGGACCTTATCTTCTTCGCGCAGGATGCCGCAGCGCCGCAGGTCGCGGATCACCGGTTCGATCCAGTCCTCGGGCTTTCCCGTCAGTGGCTTGTACTTCTCCGAGAAGTAAACCTCGGCCTGGATATTGCCGGTGCCGTCGGGAGCGTTGGTCGCCGAGAGCATATGTGGGAATCCCAGGCGCGTAAAGCAGATGTCCTCATCGTAGAAGTAGGTCATGTGCGCCTTCGACAAATCGCCGCGGTTCACGCCGACATTGACCAGCACGCAAGTGGAGCAGGCCAGGCGCTGCGACGCTTCCACCACCTCGGCCGGCGCACCCTCGATCATGCGGATCAGGTCAGGCAGCGCGACCGAAGAAACCAGCCCGTCGTATTGCGTGGTATGTCCGTTCGAGAACTTCAGCTGCCGCGCTTTGGGATCGATAGATACGAGCTGATGGTTCAGCCGCAGATTACCCATCGGCAGGAACTTACGGAGATAGGAAATAAATCCGCCCTGGGTGGGATAGCGGAAATGCGTGATGTAATGCACGTGCGGAGCCGCAGGCGAAATCGCGCCGCGCAGCACTTCTTCCAGCGTCGGCCGATAGATTCTCGGCCCCAGCCAGTCGGTGCTCATGTTATCGGCCGTGGTGGTGTGATACTTCCGCGTGTACTGCATCGGGAAGAGCTCCGCGAAGCTCTTGCCAAGGCTCGCATAGAGCCAGTCAGCATAGTTATGAATTGTCCGCTCCGGCGCCTGGCTTTCGTCCACAAAGTCTTTGATAACTTTGATAACAACATCTTCCGGGAGCCCATGCAGATGCACCTGTACCGGATGCTGCGGCCAGTAACCGCGCCAGTAATTATTGAGAAAGATCTGGAGCGTTTCGTACTGTTGCTCCACGCTGTCCGCAAACAGCTCCTGAATTCTCGTGTCCTTGGTGAAGGAGATATGCGGCCCGATATCAAACAGGAATCCCTGGTCGTTGCGGAACGACGCGGTATGTCCACCGTAGTATGAGTTCTTGTCATACAGCACGGGCGTGACACCTTCGGAGTGCAGGCGATGAGCCGCTCCGAATCCGGCCATTCCCGATCCCAGGACAACGATGTTCGGCATGCAGAAAGCTCCTTCAATCAGTTCAAAGTATTTAATTAGTACGAGAGAACCGGTACTGCGGAACCGCTGAGACGCTCCTCATAGCGCTCGATCTGCGAATGCGTCACAGAGCGCAAATCCATGCCGGCATGGAAGGCGCGATACCACTCCACGATCCATTCCAGCGAATCGCTGAGAGGGACTACCGGAGACCAGTCCAGCCCGGCGCGAGCCTTGGAAGTATCCAGCTTCAGAAAATGTGCTTCCCTGGGATGGGCGCTGCCGTCGAGGTTCCATGCAGCGTCCTCGCCCCACAAACGAACCATGCGATCCGCGATCCAGGAAACAGGCTTCGCATCCGTCTCTGCCGGTCCGAAGTTCCAGCCCGACGCAAAGCGCACCGGGTCTTCAGCCAGCTTCTCTGCGAGCGCGAGATAGCCACGCAACGGCTCCAGCACAAACTGCCAGGGACGGATCGCCAGCGGATTGCGAATCAAACAGGGCCGTCCGCCAAGAAAGGCTCGCACCAGGTCGGGGATCAGCTGATCGCTGGTCCAGTCTCCGCCGCCGATCGCATTCCCGGCACGCGCGCTGGCCAGCGCCACGCCATGGCTCTCGAAGGATGCAGGCGGAAAGTATGATTCCCGGAAGGCCGTTGTTACCAGCTCTGCGCAGCCTTTGGAGTTCGAGTAAGGATCGCGGCCGCCCATCGGCTCGTTCTCACGATAACCCCACACCCACTCCTGATTGGCATAGCACTTGTCGCTGGTGACGTTGACGAAGATGCAGCGATGTTTCAGCTGCCGCACCGCCTCCAGCAGGTTAACCGTACCCATCACGTTCGAGGAGTAAGTCTCGATGGGATCGTCGTATCCACGGCGCACGACGGATTGCGCGGCCATGTGAAGGATGACGTCCGGGCGGCATTCCGCCACCACGTCCTTCAAACGCGCATAGTCGCGGACATCCGCGTAGACGGTCCTGACCAGGCGATCCACCCGGGCCAGCTGAAAGAGGCTGGGGCTGGTGGGGGGTTCGAGCGCATAGCCGGTCACATGCGCGCCCATCGCGTCGAGCCACAGAGACAGCCAGCTTCCCTTGAAGCCGGTGTGGCCGGTCACCAGCACGCTGCGGCCATTCCAGAAGGAACGATCAGGCATGTTCACTCCTGTTCCGGACCGCCACGCCAGCTGCGCAGACCTGCAGGACTTCCCTGTCGAACCGTACGGATATTTGCAAACCTCCGAGCATTATCCCGCCCTTCCTGCAAGCGCCGGTTCCTCGGTCGCGAGGTTCACTGGAGCGCCCTCCTGCGGCCATCTGCGCAGTTGCTCGTGCCACAGATTCTCCACCAGACCAGGAGCAGGCGAGTTCACGTCTGCGAAGGTAATTACGGAATCCTTCGCGACATCGCGCTGCAGCACACGTCCTGCCGAGAGACCGATGGGCAGCGCGCCAACCGCGCGGGCATCCTTCGCATTCTCGATCAGGCCGTAGGAGCAGAAGCCGCCGACGCCATCCAGAGTCTCGCCCGCCTTCAGATCCTTCTTTGCCATCGCCACCACTTCGCAGACGGGCCCGCCAATCGGTGCAACCGTCGCATCCTGATGCACAAAGGCGCGACCGATCGTCGACATGATCTGCAGGTGCGGCAGGTGGAAGGGAGTGTAGAAGACGTAGAAAGGACCATCGCCAATTTTGTAATAACCGAGCTGCGTGCGCTTCAGCGGCGACTCCTCGTGAATGATCACAAACGCGCCGGTATAGGGAGCAGCGCCCAGAGCGTAATCCACCAGCCCCGTGCTCAGCATCTGCTCGGCAGGCAGCAGGTTGGCCATCTCGCGCACATACTTGCAGGCTGGCCCATACATCCCGCGGCGGCCGGCGTGGAAACCGGTGGCATTCGCGAGCACCGTGGTCTCCATCGAGAGCTTGGTGGCATCGGCGAAGGAAGTCACTTTCCTGGGATCCTGATCATTCCGGGCGGCAAACTCGCGCTGCGTTTCAGGATTGCGGTAGTAGTCGACCATGCCTTTCAGATTGCCAGCCGCGACAGGGCGAAGTCCCAGCGAGCGCAGATAACGCAGCAGAGTCATGGCCACGCCAGGCTCATCGCCGTCGGTATGCGTCAGGACGACCCCGGCCTGGTCGGCTTTGGCCTTCAGGATCGGTCCGATCAGCGAATCCAGTTCCGCATTCACCAGCACCACGTGCTTACCGTGATCGAATGCATCCAGCGCCACGCGAGCGCCAGGTTCGATCGAGCCCGTGACTTCGACGATCAGATCGATCGCGTCGCAGCCGGTCAGAACCGAAGGATCGTCGGTCAGAACCGGAACTCCGCTGGCGATAGCATCTTCTGCTGCTGATGCGGAGGTCGCCGTCTTCCAGGTGGTGATCCCGGCTTCCAGCAACGCACGCTCCCCATGCGACGCTGTCCGGTTGGCGATTCCGGCCAGCCGAATCCCCGGCACCGGCGTTCCCATCTGTAGAGCGATGGCGCGGCCTGTGGCGCCGGCCCCGATCATTCCGACGCGAATGGGACGGCCGGTCTCCTCACGCTCTCTGAGCGCTGTATCGACATTCATGTTTTGCTCCGTTGGCTTCTTCAGTGATACTGTTCCGCGACCTGTGATCGCAAGATAAATTTGATTGGCTGCTGTGTCATTAGCTCGCAGCGGTTCTATACGAGTGGAACTTCCGAGCTATTGACAAATATTGTGTTGATCAGAGCACCAGCTTGCGGCAGTAAAAGGCTTCGGCATACCCGCTGGGTGCGTTGCACTCCATCCCGCGCAGCCGCATCACCGAGCGAAAGGTTTCCGGCTCGAACCACCGCTTCGCATGCTGCGATCCGAAGACCCGCATCAGATACTCGATCTTCTTTTCACAATCCTCAGTTTCCAGGGGTACAAAGACGCCGGGCTGGCCAAAATCGCCGTCATACTTCGGAATCTCGTACTCGAGGATCCAGTGGTTGCGAAAGGTATTCCACGCCAGCTCGCCCAGCAGCCGGTGATCCTGATGCGAGTCCCTGCGGCTGGTGGTCAGGATGAGATCCGGCGAGACCTCCTGCTTCAGCTCTTCGAAGACCGCCTTTACCTCGGCTCCAACGTAGGGCAGAAAGCCATCCCTGAACTCGCTGAGGCGAGGGCCGCCGCAGATCGCCGAACCGCCAAAAAGCTCCGCGGCCTGCCGAGCTTCATCGGCCCGGGCGCCGACGGCACTGATGACCACCCAATACAAGCGGCAGCCCGGATAGTCCCGCTGCAATCGCAGAATCGTTCCACCGCAGCCAATCTCAATATCGTCGGAATGTGCGCCCACGCACAGGATGGTCGGGGGAGTTCCCGGATCCAGCCGGAGACCTAAACTGCGCATAGTTGCCCGTTCAGAACCGCAGCGTCTTTGGCGTGGCCGTTTCCGTTGCTCTTCCAGATCTCCCACGGCGCCTGACCGCTGGCCCACAGATTATCCAGCTGCTGCTTGTCCTTGAAGGTATCCATGCTCGCCCAGAAGCCGTCGTAGGTGTAGCCGATCAGCTGGCGCTCCTCCACCAGCCGCTGAAAAGGCTCGGCCACCAGCTCTTCTTTCTCACGAATGTAATCGAAGATCTTCTTCTTGAAGATGAAGAAGCCGCCGTTGATGCGCAGATCGCCGCTGTTGATGGCGTGGACGCCGTTCACCAGGCTCGCCGGCCCCTCTGAAAGCGAGACCAGATGATAGCTGAGGTTGGGGCGCACGCAGAGGAAGCTGGCGATCTTATCGTGCCGATGGAAGTGCTCCAGCTGCAGCGGGAGCGGCAGGTCGCTGAGACCGTCGCTGTAGTTGGCGAAGAACTCCTCTTCCCCTTCCAGATACGGCTCCACGGCCTTCAGGCGCTGGCCGATGTTCGAGTTGATCCCGGTATCGGCAAACGTAATGCGCCAGTCGTGGATGTCGCTGTTGAACAGCTCGAGCTTCTTGCCGCCGCCCGACAGCACGAAGTCGTTCGAGGCGCACTCGTTGTAGTTCAGGAAATAGTTCTTGACGGCGTCGGCGCGGTGGCCCAGGCACAGGATGAAATCCTTGTGCCCGTAGTGGGCATAGTATTTCATCACCTGCCACAGGATGGGCCGATAGCCGATGGTCACCATCGGTTTCGGGATGGTCTCCGAATAATCCCTCAGACGCATGCCTAAACCGCCGCAAAATAATACGACTTTCATGGTCTCTCCTTTAAAGTGCGCGCCGGCACGGGGGATAGCTCACACGCGCATTGCCAGAACTTCTGTTTATGCTTCAATCACCGGCCAGCTGCGATCCTGGTCTGAGATCACCGTGGCGGGCACAGGCCACTCGACCCCAAACGCCGGATCGTCGAAACGAACACCCGTGGCTGCTCCGGGGTGATAGAACGCCGATGTCATGTAATACATCTCGGTGTCATCTACCAGCGTCTGATACCCATGCGCGCAGTACTCCGGAACGTACAGCATGCGGCCGTTCTCCGCGCTCAGCTCAACGCCGTACCACTTACGATAAGTGGGTGACTCCGGCCTTAGGTCGACGACTACGTCGAACATAACTCCCCGCGTGCAGCGGACTAACTTGGCTTCCGGGGCCGGCTCGCGCTGGAAGTGCATGCCGCGCAGGGTTCCCTTCTTCCGGCTGTACCCCATGTTGGCCTGCACCGGAACGAACGCGATGCCGTTCTCTGTAAACTCGCGCGAGCACCAGGCCCGCATGAATCGTCCACGCTCATCTGCGTGCGGAGCTGGATCGATAACTTTGGCGTCACGGACAACCGTATCGCTGAAGAACAAGCAACCACCTTGATGAGGAATGATTCGGCCAGCTGTGAACTGCGACGCGCAGCCAGCGCGATGTAGAGCTACTGCGTCCTGCTGATCTGGAAGGCCGAGGCATAGCGCGTCTGCCATCCAGACAGATCGTTACGAAAGGGCTCCATCGCCCAATACTCCATCGGCCAGCTCGCGGTGATCGACGCATCGCCCTCATGGACGTCCTGCATCAGTTCCAGCACAGGCTGCCAGTGGAGTGCACGCGCCACTTTAGCTCGCACATCGAGGTCGATGCCGGTCACGAACAGGTATCCGCCTGGGGCAACCAGCCGCGCGATGTTCCGCAAACAACTCTCCGCAGGCCCCGGCGTCATGTGGCAGAGAAAGCGATTCGCTACCACCAGATCCTGCGGCCCCAGTTGCCGGGCCATCTCCGGATCGCCGGCGTCGCCCGCCAGCCAGGTGATGCCTTCCCGCAACCATGGCCGGATCGTCGCCCACTCACCCTTCACTTCGCAGATCTCTTCCAGTTCGGCGGCGGTCATTCTTTCGAAGATCGACGCTCCCTGGTCTCTCCGGGTGTTGTGACTCAGATCGTCGGGCCTGCCGGCTTCCTTTTCTACAGCCAGCAGCGCTGTCCGCGAATACACACCCTTCTGCGCGAAATCGACAATCTCTTCGTCGATATCGATCGCGTGAATGCGCAGATGCAGATCCGGTCGCGCGGTGCGGATCGCCCACGCGATGGAATAAACTTCCGCACCCTTGCTGCACGCCAGCACGGTGATATTCACGGTAGATCCGTGAGGGCGGTCACCGAGCAGCCGGCAGATCAGCTCCATTTCCGGCCGGTTGCGCAGGAAATAGGTAGCCACATATTGCCGCCGGTCCGAGAGCCTGCTCACCGTTACGTGGACGTGCCGGCCGAAGGCATGGCCGGTGAGCGTAGTCCGCAGCGCATTGGGCAAATGCGTCCAGATGCGCACGATCTGCAACATGTAGAAGTGCAGCAGGCTGCGGCGCAGGCCGGTGACTTCCGGCTCTGCGGCCGGTCCGTGTTCCTCGTCCTTGGCAGGCATCTGCGGCGTTGCGAGAACTGCCGTCGTGCTGCTCAGTGCTTCGGTTTCAGATGGCATATTCGGCGTAATCAGGCTCTCTGTGTTATGCGCCTTGCTGGGCATAGATAAATTCACGTTCGGCGGCCAGAGCATGATCGTATTGCTCTTCCGGTTCGTAGACGATCACATCGCTGCCCCGGGTCGAGAACGAGAACGGCACGCACAGCAGGTTCTTCAGGCGCATGCGCAGCGATTGCCGCTTCTCCGGAGGAACGAAGAACAGCATGAAACCTCCGCCGCCGGCACCCAGCAGCTTGCCGCCCGTCGCTCCGGCACTCAGACCGGCTTCATAGATCTCATCGATGGCGTTGTTTGAGATCTTCTGGGTCAACCCGCGCTTAATCTTCCATCCCTCATGCAGCAACTGTCCAAACTCTCCGAGCGGACAGTTCTCGTTTCTCACCAGGCTCTCCGCCTCATCGACAAACTGGAGCAGGGTCCGCAGCTCCCGCTCTTTGGTCGGTGTGACCCGCAGCTGCTCCTGCGCGATCTCCGAGGCAGTGCGCGAAAACCCAGTGAAATAGAGAGCAAGGTGCTGCTCGAGATCACGCACACGCTGCGACGACAGCAGCATCCGCTTGACTTCGATGGAGCCGTCCTGCTGGAAATTAATACGGTTGAATCCCCCATAGGCAGCGCTCACCTGGTCCTGCGCGCCCACTGCTTCGGCCAGCAGATCCTGCTCGATATGGATGGCTTCGGCTGCCAGCGTGTGCTTGTCGCGCATCTGATTGCGCAGCGCGTAGAGCGCCAGCAGCAGACCCACCGTGAACGCCGAGCTTGTGCCCAGACCCGCGCGCGCCGGCAGATCGGCTACGTGGTGAACCTCAATGCCTTCCTCCATCGCCAGATATTGCAGGCAGCCGCGTACCGCCGGGTGCTGAATATCGCCGTTGCTGCTCACGTTCTCGACTTTCGAGTACGATACGCGGCTGTGATAGTCGAAGAAGGGTGGCAGCCGGCGGCAGGTAATGTAGCAGCACTTATCGATGGTGGTGGAGAGGACAGATCCGCCGTGCTCCCGGTACCAGACCGGATAATCGGTGCCGCCGCCAAAGAAGGAGATGCGCAGCGGAGTCTTTGTAATAACCATGGTCATTCACTCGCTTGCGGCGGGCTGCCCGCCGATTGGATTTTCGATGAGAAACAACGGCGCACCTGCATGGCGCCGGACCAACTTACCTGGCTGCGAGCAGGTCCGCGTAGACTTTCTGCGTCGTTTCGCTGACCGCCTGCCATGAGTTGCGGCTGGCCACAAATGCGCGAATAGCGGGCCGCCGCTGCTCCAGGTTCCTGTACAGATCGCTGGCGAAATAGCGCCTGATGGCTTGTTCGAGATCCGGCACATCGCTCGGCCTGCACGTAAATCCTGTTTCGCCTTCGACAATATCGTCGCCGAGCGAGCCAACATCAGTGGCAATGACCGGAAGTCCGAAACTGTACCCGAGAAAGAGCACGCCGCTCTGAAAGATCGAGGTATAAGGCAGCACCACCACATCGGCGGCCTTGAAGAATAACTCCGTTTCCTCATCGCGGATGTAGCGCGCCTCCCGGATCACCTGCTCGCTCCAGGGCTGCTCGTCCATCGTCTGGCAGAGTTCGTTCCAGTATTCGAAGGTGTCCTTCTTGGGCTCACCGGCAATAATCAGCCGATAGCTTCGATCCTGCGCCGCCAGCCGAGCAAAGGCATCGACCAGGTGGTGCAGCCCCTTATAGGGACGAAGGCGGCCAAAGAACAGAATGGCCTTGTCGCCATCTCTCAGGCCCAGCCGTTGTCTCGCCTCCGCCGTGGTCAGTTCGGTATCTGGCACCGAGTTATTGACGCCGAAGGGGATGGTTGTCACTGCATCACTGCGCACACTGAATTGCTTCACCAGCTCTGCCTTCATCGCATCGGTGTGCACGAAGATGTGATCGGTGAGGCGGTACTGCATCTTCAGCGAGAGACGGTTGATAGCAGACTCGTTGCCGTCGCGGGTCGCCGCGTTGACGTTGTGCGCGGTCAGAACGATTTTCTTCCCGAGTAGCTTGTAATACAGCATCAGGACCGTTCGATCGAAGAGCTCGAACTTATAGTTCCAGAGGATGTGAAAGATCTTCGGCCGCGCAGCCAGCGAGTATCCAATCAGACGTGCATACACGGAGAGGTGAAACAGCAGCTTCTTCGCCAATCCCTTCACGCGCCGGAGGTCGCCGTGCAGATTGCGAAAGGTGACAGATGGCAACCGGCGAATCTCTTCGCAATCCAGTTCCGTCCCGGCGATTACGTCTACCGGCACGCCCCGCGAGCCCAGAGCTACAGTGATCCCGAAGGCGTAGGGCCGGTCGATCCCGCCGGTTAACAGCGCAACCGGTGTTGCGGGGACGACTGTGCTCGGCCGCTCCTCTGCAACCACAGGCTCGGCTGCCGTTTCGGGAGACTGCACGTCGGTCGGCATGATCAGAACACTTTCTCCCAGTGCCGGATCATCGAGCTCAGCGTATCTTCGAGAGTCTGCAGCGGCTTCCAGCCCGTGTCGCGACGGATCCTGTCGGCATTGCCGAAGATGATCTTCTCGTCGGATGGCCGCATCAGCCGCTCCACTGGCCGCACCTCGGCCTTTATTCCGGCCAAACGAATTGCCGTCCGTAGAATCTCGTCGATCGTGTAAGTCCGCGAGGCGCACAGGTTGTAAACCTCGCCGCGCTTCCCTTTCATGGCGGCCAGATAAAATCCCCGCACTGTATCCTGCACGTCGAGGAACGCTCGCCGCGGCTTGAGGTTTCCCACTTCGATCACTGGCTCCTGCAGGCCCTTCTTGATTTTCACGATCTGCCGCACAAAATCCGAAGGCGCATCGCTGGTCTTGCCCGGCCCGGTGGTATTGAAGAGACGCAGATTCACTGACGGTACCTGATAGTCCAGAAAGTACTCGCGAGCCAGCAGGTCAAGACAAACTTTGCTGATCCCGTAAGGGTGCAGCGGGTGCAGCGGCTGGTCTTCTTTCACGGGAATCGCCGCAGCCGGCACGTTTCCATATTCCGCGCTGGAACACGCCGAGACGACCACCGGAGGCCGCTTGCGGTGGCGGATGGCCTCGAAGACATGCAGCGAGCCCATAATATTCGACTCAAATGTCTCGACCGGATCAGCCCACGATACCGTGGGCAGACTCTGCGCACCCAGGTGAAAGACGTGCGTCGGTTCATGTTTTGCGAAGAGCTGTTCGACCCGCTGTCCGTTACGCAGGTCGCACTGTTCGTAATGCAGTCCCGGCAATTGTGGAATCGCATCCGCCTTGTGCAGACGATAGGCGGCGACTACAGTCCACCGCTGCTTATGAAGAAACTGAACCAGGTGAGAGCCGATAAATCCTTCAGCCCCCGTAACAATCGCCGTCCGTGGCATTCACACTCCAGATCGAGAGAAATAACTGCAGAACCGTCAGGTTCGGAAACGAATAGTCTATCGGATGAACTTACTACTTAGCCAACTGACTTAGACCGTGCGCAACTCCGACGACGGACGATTGGTCAGCCTGTAAAGAGCCTTATCGCAGGAGCGCACCACCGACCATTTCCACCGCGGTAGCATCAGCTGAGCCTTGCGGCCGGCCTGCAGCCCGAACAACGATGCAATCCATGAATATTTCCAGGAAAGCTGCGGCATCTTCAGCGTGCCTCCCAGCTCCTGGGCCACTGCTTCCATCTGCGCGATCAGATCCGGCCGCTCCGGATAGAAGAAGACCAGCCAGTTATGCATGTAAGTGATGCAGGCCGCTCGCGTACGGGGCGAATCCTCCAGTGAGCGCAGGTAGCCGATATGCAACTTCATTGAGTGCCACTGGGCATCGCGTTTGCGATCGGAGTTGCCGATATGGCTCAGACTGCCCGCTCCGGCGGCCCGATAGTACACGCGAGCGTCAGGAACAAAGCGCACCCCGTTGCTCGCCATCAGCACGCGGCAAAAGTACTCGCCGTCATCATCGCCCAGCAGACTCGTGTTCCATGGCCCCGCAGCCTCCGTCAGTTCGCGGCTCACCAGCCAGGTGGCCGTCTGCATGTGGAGGTTCATGCTCATTTTCCGCAGCAGCCATTCGGTCCTGTTGAGATTGGCCCACAGCGCAGTGGGGACGAATCGCGCCCGATAGTACCGATACAGGAAGCTGCTCCATCCCGAGGAGAGCAACGTACGCCGGTCTCCAGTCTCTGCGGCAGCTTCCATCTGGCGGCTGATCTTGTCCGGCGAGAGTAGATCGTCCGCATCCAGCCACTGAATGTAATCGCCGTTGGCCAGCTGATACGCTGCATTGCGCGTGGCGGCTGCTCCCCGGTTGCTGTGCGTCACCACCCGCACGCCATCCGCCTCAAACTGGCGTGCTACACGCAGCGTGTCGTCCTTCGATCCGTCATCCACCACGATGATCTCTTTGTTGGGCCAGGTCTGGCCCACCGCGGAGCGCAGCGTGTCGGTGATCCACTTCTCCGCGTTGTACGCGGGGATCAGTATCGATACCAGTGGCTTCATGGTCAGGGTCTCGCTATGTCGGTCTGCAGGGCGCGTTCGCCGCCGGATTTGCTGAAGGCGCACTCATAGGCAGAAAGCAGATTGCCAATCGAATACTCCCATGCCAGTTCCTTCTGCACGCGCCTGCGCCCGAAGTCGCCCATCTTCTGGCGCTCTTCCGGATGATCCAGCAGCCAGAGAATCTTGGCCGCGAAGTCGTGGACGCGATCCTCGGCATTGCAGTAGAGCGAGGCGTCCTGCGCGCTGAAGCGGCCTTCCTTGAGATCGAACTGCACGATCGGCTTGCCCAGCGCCATGTACTCCATGATCTTGATCATGGTGGAGAGATCGTTCATCTCGCAGGGTCGATCGGGATTCACGCAGACATCGGCAGTGGAAAGCACATCCAGCAGATCGGCATCCGGGACACGGCCGGTGAAATTGAACATATCGTCGAGCTGCTTTTCAGCGATCAGTTTGCGCAGCTTGACCAGCTCCGGGCCGCCTCCGACACAGGTGAAGTGCACGTCGGTCCGGCCCAGGCTGCGGATGTGCGCGGCTACGTCGATCAGGATGTCGAGGCCTTCCTGAAAGTTCATCGTGCCCACATAGCCAACCAGATGCTTCTTTCCGTATTTCAGCTCCGGTTTAGGCTCTACAGGCTTAAAGGTAGCCAGGTCCGGGCCGTTGCGGACAACAAAGACATGCCGGGGATCGAGCCCCCCGCGGCCTACGGCGATCTTCTTATAGCTGTCGTTGGTGGAAATCACCACATTGCTGAAGAAGAAGGTCAGCCTTTCCAGCAACACCTGGATCTTATAGAAGAGATCCTTGCGTTCGTACTTCGAGTAATACAATTCCGGATTGACATCATGATGATCGAAGATATATTTGACGCCGAATAACTTGAATGGCAGTGCGACGAGGAAGATGTTATCGGGTGGGTTGCAGCCCTGAATCACCTTAAAGCCGTGCTTCAGGAAGATCCTCCAGGCATACAGGAACTCCCAGAATAAAGCGCTCGAGTATTCCCATACATAGCCCAGCGGACTGCTGCCTTCGTGCGGGCTGGGATGGCGATAGATGTGAATCCCCGCCAGCTGTTCATACCCTTTCTCATACCCCTTGCCCCTGGGGCACAGGACCGTCACCTCATAGCCGGCCGCGCGCAGGGCCAGCGCTTCCTTCCACACCCGTGCGTCGAAAGGAACCGGCAGATTTTCGACAATGATCAGAACTTTTCGGGTCACGCCAGCCTCGCCTTCCCTGAGAGTTGCTGATAGAGGCCCGCAAGAGCGCTCAGCATGGTCGCCTGTCCCCAGTGCAGAGTAGCCGTCTTGTTCACCAGCCAGGAGTTATAGCGACGATAATAGAAGTGGCCGTCGTCATCCTGCATATTGCGAATCGTCCAAAGCGCCACCCGGGCCGCCAGCAGCAGGCTCTGCGGATCACGATCGTGGAAGTACACCAGGGTATCGATGGCCTGCGAAGCGCACTGAATGTCGAGGGGCAGCGTCTTGTGGTTGTAATAGCGCGGGGTTCCATCCAGCAGGAAGAAGGTCTGCTTCCAGTAGCGGTAACCGCGCTCCATATGGCCAGCGAAGCTCTCGTCCCCGGTCGCCTCGTCGTAGTGCTTGAAGCAGTCCAGCACATAGGCGGTATGGAAGTTATCCACCCAGTGCATGTTCTCCTTCTCGCCGTACCACCACGAGCCATCCGGCCGCTGATATTGCGCGGTGTACTGCATGGCCTGCCGTGCGACCTCCACATATTGGTCGGTTCCGGTGTAGCTGTAGGTTCGCGCCAGCAGGCTGCCGCCGAGCGTATTCGCGTTGTGCACCTGGCAATCGCTGTTGGGGATATAGCAGATGCAGGTGCCTTCGCGGTCCGCAATCCGGTTCAGGTCGTGCAGAACGCTCTCGCACGCGCTGACCGCGGTATCCAGATATTCCTGCTTGCCGAAGTGATCGTAGCCATCCAGGAAGGCATGCCCGATCAGCGAAGTCCAGACCACCGTTGGCATCCCGGCCGGAAGATAAAAGCCACGGGACTGGTAGTCGAAGTGATTGCCCCAGCACGCCCCGTGGTAGCCGGATGAACGGTGAGCGATCAGCCACGCCAGCGCCCGTTCCGCCTGCTTCGCCCACTTCTCATCTTTCGTCGCAGCATGCATGCGTATGCAGCCGCGCGCGATGAACCCCATGCCCTTGCTGGAATGGCCCTTCCGCACGCCCAGCAGCGGCCGCAGGTTGACGGGAAATCGCCGCACTCCCTGCTGCAGGACGGTGCGGAGAAATCTCGACTGGAAGGTAAACGGACGCGCGAACCGCGCGCTCAGTCCGTCGAAGGTGTCATAGCCCTGATAATCGTTAGCTCGCAGCCAGCGAGCCACGCGGTCGATGGAGTCGGAAACGGTCCGGCAGACTGCCGCAGCCTCATTTCCGTGTTCGACCTGCTCACCAGCAAATGCCGTCGTACTTGCCATTTTCGCTCCTGCGCTCGGTAATACGAACAAAGTCCACAATGGTTTGGCCATCCCGCAACTGCGTGGGAACCTGCCGGAAATCCGGGTCCTTATTGCCGATCACGATCGTCTCGGCGTGATCGAGAATTGCATCTACGTGATCGACCATCAGCCGCGAGATATGCGGGATGCGGTTGAGGATGAAATCGCGGTTGGCGCCCACCAGGCTCGCAATCTTGACATTCTTGTCGTAGATCCGCAGGTCGTAGCCTTTGCCCAGCAGCCGCTCGATGACTTCGATCACCGGGCTCTCGCGCAGATCATCGGTGCCCGCCTTGAAGCTGAATCCCAGCACGCCGACCCGTCGGTGGCCCTTGTCCATGATCAGCTGCAGCCCGCGATTGACCTGCATCTCGTTGCTGGGCAGGATCGAGGTCAGAATCGGCAGACTCAGGTCGTGAGTCTTGGCGGTGTAGGAGAGCGCCCGCAGATCCTTGGGCAGGCACGATCCCCCGAAGGCGAATCCGGGCAGCAGGTACGCGGGCGAGATGTTGAGCTTTGTATCCTGGCAGAAGATCTTCATCACTTCATGTGCGTCTACGCCGAGCACCTTGCCCAGATTGCCGATCTCGTTGGCGAATCCGATCTTCAGAGCGTGCCACGAGTTGTCGACATACTTCACCATCTCCGCGGTTGCCAGGTCGGTGCGGATCAGCGGAGCGTTGAGTTTCTCGTATAACTGCGCGAGCAGAGAGCCACTGGCTTCGTCGAGCTGGCCGATGACCGTCTTCGGAGGCGCAGCAAAATCTTTCACCGCCGAGCCTTCGCGCAGGAACTCAGGATTGTGGCACACGCCAAAGTCCACACCCGCGCGCTTGCCCGAATAATCTTCAAGTGTCGGGATCACAATGCCGTGCATCGTCCCCGGCAGAATTGTGCTGCGGATGATCACCGTGTGGTGCGCCGCCTTGTGCCGCAGCGCTTCGCCAATCTGTTCGCAGATGCGGCGGATGTAGCGCAGGTCGAGATTGCCGTTCGGCTGTGAGGGCGTTCCCACGCACACAAACGACATCTCCGTCTGGCGAACGGCCTCGCAGGGATCCGTGGTGGCGCGCAGTTGCCCCGAACGCACCCCCTCCGCGATCAGATCGCCGATTGCTTCCTCCACAATCGGAGAGAAGCCATCGTTGATCAGGTCTACCTTGGTCTGAACCGGATCGACTCCGATGACCTCATGACCTTCGTGGGCCAGACATCCCGCCGAAACCGTACCGACGTAGCCAAGTCCAAAAATGCTGATTTTCAAGATAAGTCCTTCCCTTACCGGCAATCGCAGGTGGACAAATACCACCGCAGCTTTTGGGTAAGCGGCATGGAACGCGGCTGATGCCGCGTATGCAGATGCTGGATGAATTCAGAGTGCTGCGGAATAAAGACAGGGACGAAATCTGGATCTGACTGCGATGGGTAGAATCAGCTTTGGCCGGGCGATATCCGCGGCCATCGGTGCTCAGCGCTACAGTTTGGGGAGACTGCCCTGCTGATTTTCGAAATTTACAACTTCATAAATCGGGAGGGGGAAGATCTTCTGATAAGGGCCGGCGTGTCGCTGGTGGTTGAAGAACAGAGGGCGCTGATGCGCGCCCTCTGTTGCTATTCATGGTCAGACTCACCGTTGTGGCTGCGATGAGCCAGGATTGTCGCTCACGTAGTGGCTACCCGTCAGTGAACGACGCCCGTCAGGTTGGTTGGCGGTGCCGGAGCCGAAGCGACCGCGTTGCTGCCGTAGCAGGAAGCCGCGTTAAAGCTCAGCGCCGCACCGGTACCGTTGGCTGGCCCATTCATCTCGCTGGCGAAGCAGTCCGCCGCAGGATTGGTGTAGGCATAACCGTTGTATCCCGCCAGATTTCCCCCGGTGATGTCCGGGCCGACCGCGGGCCAGGGCTTGCTTGCAGGCCACCAGCTGGGCTTTGCGGTCAGGTAGAACGAGGCCGGAAGGGTTGTTGACTTCGGAACCGGGTTAGCATAGTTCGCGATGCCGCTGGGCACCTCCGAAACTCCGGCGCAGGTCGAGCTGAATCCCGGGTCGGAAGAGTTACCGCACCAGCGCGCGGTGCCATCGACAGTGTCGTAATTGCCCCACATCATCAGCGTACGCGCCACGTTGCTGTCGTTCGGCACGCCGTCGCCAAATCCCACATCCACAATGGAGGTGTTGTAGGTGTAGTTGTTGCTCAGGTCGTTGCGATAGTGCGTGAAGACTGAAGCTCCCAGAACATTGCCTACAACGTTATAGAACCGGGAGTACGCATTGATGGCCAGCGCTCCGAGCCCGCCCGTCGTAGTGGTTCCGTTGTTGGGCTGCCAGCCGTTGAAGGCGTTGCGGAAGAGCGTCTGGAACTGGTGTGTCCCGTGGAAGTTGTCCGAGTACATCCCGGCGCCCTGGTTGCCTTCGGCGAGGATATGATCGTCGCCGGCAACGTGTGGATACCAGTCCTGTTGCTGGAAGTTATAGACACCGCCACCCGAGTTATACAGGTTATCGACGGTGAAGTTATACGACATCACGCAGCCGGAGCAGGTGCCGTTGTTTACGTAGGGAGCGCTGAGCTGCTGGAAGATGTTGTTCTGGGCCAGCGAGTCAGAGGCGTTGTCAAACTCCAGACCGTAGCTCGAGGAGCTCTGATTCGCGGTCCGATAGAAGTAGCTGTTCTGCACCGTCGTGTGCGGGCTCTGCCATGCCATTACGTCCGACCGGCTGGCGTCGATGACCCGAATCCCGCTTGCCCAGCAACTGACGCAGTTGAAGAAACCCACGCCTTCCATGGCACCGGAGTTGGTGGCGTCGATGCTCACGTTCTGGACTCCCGCATTCACCATCGGCGAGGTCGGCCACCATGCCTGGGGCGTCTTCGATGAGGTCCAGTTCGGCATATAGATGCCCGGCGAAATGCCTACCGTGTACGGGCCGCTTCCGCTGATGCTGGTGACCTCGACGATCTGTTCCTGGCTGCGGCCGGCGCGCTCAAATCCGCCGTCGTCGCCGTTCGTCGAGCAGGTTCCCTTTGGGGTATAGCAAACAAAGATGTCGCCGCTGTCGCTGGTGTCATCCGCCTGATCGAGTGTAATCGGCGACCCGACTTTAAGGTTGGACGCCTTATCCAGCACGATGCTTGTGGTACCCGCCGCGTAACCGGAGGTCCAGTTCGCGGTATTCGACGGACCGCCCCAGTAGTTCACATCGGCGCTGGCCATGCAGACATCGGCATATTCGCCGTCGCAGCCGGCGTCGCCGGTGAACACCAGCAGGGTTTGATTCGCCCCCGCACCGCGCAACTCAACATTGCTCTTGAGCAACAGGCCGGTATTCAGGTTGAACGTTCCCGAGCCCAGCAGAACGTATTGATTGCTGCCGCAGGCGCTGATGGCTGCGTTAATGGTTGCCGCGGTGGCGCCCGCGGAGATCGTTGAACCGCACTGCGTCCAGTTGCCTGAAGGTATCCCTCCCGGAACACCCGCCTTGGACCAGTCCACAGCGCGGGGAGCCGTCAGGATGCCGGACCACAGCTGTCCGAAACAGGGAACAAAAGAGCAAAGTAACAGTAGGGGGAATAGAAACCCAGCTCTCCGTGTCATTCATACACCTCGTTGAAAAATTCCGAGGCAGCAAGGGAAATCCCAAAACTGCGAACTCATTCCCATGGGCTTAATCTCGGACGTTTTGCGAGGAATATACACGCTATCGATACCACGTGTACTGAACGAAGGTAACGCCCTTTGATGACCGTGCGGGGGTGAACCGGAAATAATCCGTCGACCAACAATCTTTGTTCTCGGGGGGTCGATTGGCCTCAGTATACCCGCCAGGCTATCGCAGACAAAGCATTTTTTTGTTAACATTTTTAGCTTCTAGCGCCTGGAAAATAGTGCTCTGTTACCGGGAAAATTTTGCAGTATCTCGTTGATGTTGTGTCATTTTGTCGTGATGTGTGCAATTTGGATTCCGCGTCGTCCTCGTATCCCCGAAACCCATCAGAATCCTATGCCGGAAATCGGTCCGCCTTACTCTCGAAGGGCCGGTTTTCAGGGTGCCAGCTCCATTCCGGTTCCAGGTAACTCCGCTTCTGCTCTCCAGCCAAAGTGCAATTCACAGCAAGAACTTTCGTAACAACATGTTACTCGCGCGAACAGCTTTTCGTTCTACTCATGCGAGCGAATGCGTCAGTT